>Ga0115029_1001121_pt1 | contig 20520 bp, 15 predicted proteins | sample SidtaG_3_FD_87297 | JGI IMG/M metagenome (GOLD analysis project Ga0115029, IMG submission 87297) | Marine algal microbial communities from Sidmouth, United Kingdom - Sidmouth_Asex1 metaG | ecosystem: Host-associated > Algae > Red algae > Unclassified | place: Sidmouth, United Kingdom | collected... | reverse complement strand
TCCAGATCCTCTCGAGTGAAAAACGCGCTGGCATCAGCCATGATGTCCTCTGCTTTCGAAAGGACACCGCGTTGACTGTCCCCACGCACCGCCGCGAGATCATCTACAAACCGCTTGAAGCGGGCAGCTCCGAGATCGCTGGCCGTCTCCCGACGGTCATCGGGGATTTCCGGGATAAGCGTGAGGAAATATTGGATGAACAATCCCAGCGCATCCGACATGACAGCCAGCTTGCGTGTGTGAACTTCATCCGCCCGGTTCATCCTGTCCATTCGCCGGAGAAGCGGGTTGTTCTGTGCATGGATGCGATCCTCCGAATACCAGAGCGTCAGAGCTTGCTCGACCAATTCGGAATAGGTCATGCCGGGACGGCAAGCGTCCAGCTTCAGACGCGAGAAGACGTCCGGTGTAAGATAGACTGTAAGTTTGGGTTTCAAAGTCGCCATGCTAGCCTCCAACTCTGAGGCCGGAGAACGTGATTTGGCAAAGGCACGGTTGAGCGTTGCTTTGGTCAAAAGCAGAGGCGCCGTCGTATTCGGTTTGAACAACGTCGGGTATGTGCACTGCAAGAAGCGCCAGCAGCTTTGAGATCGTTTCCTGCCTCTTGGCTGTCAGCTTCAAGTCATAAGAAATCGCGTCCAGCCGTTGTTTTATGTCGTCACGACTTTGGGTCATTTCATGCCTTTCAGGTCGATTCCGGGCGTATCTTGGTTGATGCCAAGCACCACGCCGGGAAGACCAGGTTCAATTGTCGGAGTGGATTGAGCGTCGACATCATGGTCGACGTCGGTGTCCGGGGAAATTTCCTCTGCAACAGACTTTTCAGGAGCTTCGCGTTGCTGCGCTCGCTCCTTTCCGCCGTTGGTCGTGATGGCTGTCAGACTCTTCTCAAGGGCTTCGAGCATCTTGAAGTCGACGCGCGCGGTTCTTTGACCCCAGTCATCTTGGCGCGGGAGAGGAGCGTCGCCGTAGAGACGACTGGGGCCGTTCAAGGCCGGTGGGGAGGAGACCCGGACCTTGAAGTTCTTGTCTTGGTAAAAACGAATCTTGTTCGCGCGGATGGGCGGCGTGCCGGAGATCAGCACGACCTCCTCATCGGCAGGAAGCTGCATGACTTCGCCGGGCGTCAAGAGCTGGCGCGCGGTTTCCTGACGCGACACCATGACGTGGCTCAGCCACGGCGCGAGGCGATGACCTGCGTAGTTGCGCATGGCCCGCATCTCGGTCGCGGAGCCAAGGGCGTCGCTGACACGTTTCGCTGTGCGTTCGTCGTTTGTCGCAAACGCAATCCGCACATGGCAGTTATCTAGGATCGAGTTGTTCGGACCATAAGCCTTCTCAATCTGGTTGAGAGACTGCGCAATAAGGAAGGCACGGAGACCGTATCCCGCCATGAAGGCTAGCGCGCTCTCGAAGAAGTCGAGGCGTCCCAGCGCCGGAAACTCGTCCAGCATGAGCAGAACCTGGCGACGGGCATTGCCGTCGACATCGCCTTCCAGCTTCTCCGTCAGACGGCGACCGATCTGGTTCAGGATTAATCGTACAAGCGGCTTGGTCCGCGAGATGTCAGATGGGGGCACGACGAGGTATAGCGAGACCGGCTTCTCGGCATCGATAAGGTCTTCGATCCGCCAGTCGCATTGTGAGGTCACCTCGGCCACAGTCGGGTCGCGATACAGGCCCAGAAAGCTCATCGCCGTCGAAAGGACGCCTGAGCGTTCATTGACAGATTTGTTCAAGAGTTCGCGCGCTGCTTGCGCCACGACGGGATGAACTTGCGTAGCACTGGCCTTTGAGCCGGAACCACTCTGGGGGGCTGCATCACCGCAGCCGAGGTGATTGGTGGACATCATCACCTGCAGCGTCTTCGCGAACGAGCGCTCAGGGTCAGATAGAAATGATGCGACGCGGGAGAGAGTCTTCTCTTCCTCCGCATAAAGAACATGAAGGATTGCGCCGACCAGCAGAGCATGGCCGGTCTTCTCCCAATGGGAGCGACGTTCCAAGGCGCCTTCAGGATCGACAAGAATGTCGGCAATGTTCTGGACATCGCGAACTTCGTTACGGCCTTTACGCACTTCAAGGAGTGGATTGTATTTGGCGGACGCTGGATTGGTCGGATCGAACAACAAGCAGTGCGAGAACGTCGAGCGCCATCCAGACGTTATCTGCCAATTTTCGCCCTTGATGTCGTGGACCACAGTCGAGTGCGGCCAAGACAGCAATGTCGGGATCACAAGGCCCACGCCCTTGCCGGAACGTGTCGGCGCGAACGTCATGACATGCTCGGGACCATCGTGGCGGAGGTAGTCGTTCTTGGTCCGGCCGATAAACACGCCGTCGCGACCGAAGAGGCCCGCACGCTTCATATCATTGTCGTCGGACCAGCGCGACGAGCCGAATGTCGTAAGCTTTTTGGCTTGGCGTCCGCGCCAGACGGAACCGATTACCGAGAACACGACACCGAGTGCCGATGCACCAATGGCAATATAAGAGCCGGTCGCGAATACGTCGGGAGCGTAGGGCTCGAACGCGTACCACCACTCAAATAGGCGCCAAGGATAGTAGACGGGTGTTTCGCCCAACTTGAACCATGGTTGACCCAGATACGGATCATAGAGCAACTCTTGCGCAACCCACTGGGTTGCGCCCCACACGCCTGTGCCGATCGTCGTGAAGACGATGCCGACCTGGCCGATGAGAATGGAGTTGGGTGACACGTAGAAAGCCTCGTTTTGTTTCGAGACTTAAGGTCAGGGCAAAAGCGGATTTCCGCCAGACTACCAATACGAGTGTATTTGAGGCCAGATGGGTTCAATTGAGGTGGAGAGTGAAACTTCGAACTGAAACAGGAAATATTGGCCGATTGAACGGCAAAATTTAGTCGCTGTCTCTTTGTCCAAAAACCCGTCCAACAATCAACCTGTCCGAAAACTCAACTTTGGTTCCGACTTTCCGGACAGTCCTCCTATAGTCCAGCAAACGAAGGTTGGATGGACATGGGTTTGAGCTCTTCAACGAAGGATTTATCTAGCCTACCCTTGCGCAGCTCCAACGTCTTAGCTCTAGGATCAACATGCCCGACACGACATACGACTCCAACGGCTGGACACCCGAGCGCCTTAGCTCCCTCTCGAACAAAACCTACATCATCACGGGCGCTAACTCCGGTACGGGATTTCAAGCGGCGCGGACTTTTCTCCGGCATGGTGCGAAGGTCGTCATGCTAAACCGATCGGCGAACAAGTCGGAGGCTGCCATCGCAGAGCTGAAGGCGGAGATGGGACGCGAAATCGACGTGTCTTTCATCCTTTGCGATCTCGCCTCGCTCGGCAGTGTGCGCCGGGCCGCCGCTAAAGTGCTCGCCACTGTCCCGCGGATTGACAGCCTCAACTGCAACGCGGCCATCGCGCAAGTGCCGGAGCAGCGCCTCACGGAAGATGGCTTCGAGTCCATGCTCGGCACCAATCACTACGGTCACTTTCTGCTATGTGGCCTGCTGTTCGAGCGCATCGCGCAGAGCCAGGGGCGCATCGTGGTGGTGAGCAGTCTGGGGTATGATATGGGCCTCAAGACGATCCAGTTCGACGACATGAACTGGGACGCCAACTACCACCAGAACCGCACCTATAGCCAAAGCAAGCTTGCGCAGATGATGTTCGCCTATGAGCTGCAAGACCGCATGGACGCGGCCGGGCGCGACGATGTGAAGGCCTATGTCTGCCATCCCGGTTCGTCACGGACCTCGCTGATTGACACGAGCGGCAATTTCGCAACGCGGCTGATGTTCAAGATCATGACGAAGCTGCCGATCACGCAGCCCGCCGAGAATGGGGCATGGCCGCAAGTGATGTGCGCGACGGAAGAGGGCTTGGAGCAACGCGCGCTTTACGGACCAACAGGCTTTCAAGAATTTGTCGGCCCCGTCGGCAAGGGCACGCTCCAAGCCCACGCCTATGACAAGATCACCATGTCACGCCTTTGGGAGGTATCGGAAGACGCGGTTGAGTTCGAGTGGACGCTATAGGCTCTAAAAGAGCCAGAGAGCACAAGACTGAACGTGTCCATCAAACCACCCTTTGCCGGACAATGGTGGGACTAAGCTAATTACTACGAAGAACGTGGCGTCGGCATGTCCTCTAAAGTGGTTTATCGCTGGCGTGACTATTGGCGTTTCGGTGCCAGACGTCATGCTGCGGGAACGGAATTTCTATCTGCGCTGCCTTCAATTCCACATTGATCGACGCATTCAACTCATGGGTCACTGGAAGCCTGTGTGCTGGTGTTTCAACGAAGACACGGAGTTCAAAGTCGAGCGAACTGTCTCCGTGGTTCGTCATGATCACGCTCGGTTCGGGATGTGCGAGAATGTCAGGCTGTTCGGCGATGACTCTCTCCAGCAGCTTCGTGACTGAAGGAATGTCGGTACCGTAGGCCACTCCGATTGGTATCACGAGACGGGTCACGCTATCGTGCAAAGTCCAGTTGGTCACCTCGCCGGTTATGATGGACTTGTTGGGCAGCAGCACGTCCCGGTTATCGAAGTCCGTTATCATCGTCGCCCGAATGCGGACGTCGCGCACCGTGCCTGATAGATTGTTGATGGTGACGATGTCGCCCACACGAACCGGTCGTTCGAATAGGATGATGATGCCGGAGACGAAGTTCGCGACAATCTCCTGAAGGCCAAAGCCCAACCCCACACCAAGGGCCGCAACGATCCACTGCAGCTTAGACCAGTCCAGACCCAGCATGCCTAGAGCGATGACCGCGCCAAGCCCCAACGCAACATAGCTGGCGATCGTCGCTGCGGCGTAACGTGTGCCCGCATCCATTTTCAGTCCGCGACCGGCCATAAGACTGAACGCGCCCTTGGCGTGGCGCGCAGCGAACAGGGATAGTAGAAACACACCTATTGAAACCAGTACCGTTGAAACCGTTGTCGACTGTGTGACAACCTCGCCGTCCACCATGCTCGACGCGGACCATAGCTCTATATCGTCGAGGATACCAAACGCAGGCACAAGACTTCGCCACTCCGACCAAAGCAGCCAAAATAGCAGCGCGACGGCGACCCACGGCAGCGCGCTATAAAATCTTTCTGGACCCGCCAAAGTTTGCGGTACGGGTTCGGGTGTTACGCCTGCTCCGCCAGTTTCCGTCAAAGGTGTGGCGACCCGTGCAGCTTCCTTAGGAGCGCTGCGGTGGCGCGCAACGGCGATATCTACTGTCCGTTTCAAGAGGCTGTAGATCAGCGTGACCAATAGGCAGGCATATCCGGAGCTAAATATTCGACTTTGAAATTCCCGAGCTGTGTCTATCCAGCCCAGCAAAGGCAGCAACCCAACCGCTAGGGGTGCGACAACGGCTGCGACGAGCGCCAGTTTCAGCCAAGGGGCGCCCGGGGTTTGCGGAACGATCCTTGAAACGATCCCGTCTTTGGGGTTGAGAAACGCCCAGGCCAGGACTGCCATAGCGACGGACAGAAGGATGAAGAGGAGTAGGTCCAACCCGTTCTGGATGCCGACCTGATCACTCTGCCTCACCAGCGAGATGACAAACGCTCCGGTGACAAGCAACGGTATGAACCAACGCAGATGTCGCGCCACGGAAAGGCGTGAGGACTCACTCCATCCGAAGTGGGTTCGCAACGTCCCCTCTGCCTGCGCCAGCTTTAAGAAAACAAGCAGGAAAAATAGCAAAACAGCCAAGCCCAGGAGGGCTTTTGGGAGTTGAGCCGTCAACGATGTCGCGCCTTCAAGGAGGCCGGACGCTATCACGAAGGCGACCCAAACGAAGATCGCCGGTAGCGCAAGGGCACGTAAGATATCGATAAGGACCGCGAACGGCGTCACCCAGTAGCCATCACGAGAGGTTCCGACGCGGTCGCTCAGGTCTGCAGTTCGTTTGCTCATTCGAGGCCGCAGTGCCCAGAGCAATACTGTCAGCAGTCCCAGGAGCATCGACGCGACTGGCCGTTGCGCCAATCCTCCCATGAAAGCTGTGATTGCGCCTGCCCAGTGAGTAGGTCGAAGCAGCCACGCGACGCCAGCGGGCGTTCGTGCCAGCCAGTCCTGAAACGTATCGTCCTTTGACCTCATCCACAAAAGGCGGCGGTCGAGGTCAGTCCTCAGTGTCTCAGTCGTGGCGATAGTTGTAGATAATTCGAGATTGGAGCGTGTCCGTCGCTCCGCGTCCTCGCGCACGGCGCTCTGCAATCTTTCGAGTACTTCGCGTCGGTTCGCCACGGCCGAGCTATCGCGAGTCTGCTGTTGATCGAGGCCATCCATCTCTTCGGACCAAAGGATCGATCTTAGTTCATAATCAGCAAGCGTTGCTCTGCTTTCATCCAACCTTACTTGCAATGTCTCGGTCGTTGGCAGTGTGTCGCGAATGCGCCTAAGCAGAGCCACGGTCGGTGTGTCGGGCTCAGCGATCGCGAAGACCCTCTGGACCGTTTCGAGGGACTTGACCAAACGTTGACTTTGAACGTCAATAAGAAGCGCTTCATCGTTGAGCACCACCGCTACTGACAGCACATCTGTCAACACGCCCAGCAGGCGCAAAGTCTCCTTATCGAACATGTCCGGCTCAGAGTTCGACCTATTATTGATACCGCTACGCAGTTGATCAGCGAAAACGGCATGCCGTGACAAACGATCGGAGTTGCGCTCTTCGGCCTGTGCCGAGACAAATTCGCGCAAACGCTCATACCGGACTTTTGCAAGGCGGTGTTGTGAAAGCACGAGGCCTTGTCTCGTTGCGAGCGTGGACAACTCCGTCTCCATAGTCCGCAGGCGCGCTTTCTCTACGGAAAGCTGTGCCGACTGTAACGCCGTCGCATCCGTAGGCGCGAGAACGGAGAGTTGCTCGATCCGCGCGCGCGTCTTCGAGATTTCGCTCGGGAGCAACGTTATCCTTTCGTTTATCCGAGTTCGGGCGGACGTTGCATCGTCCAGCTCGGCCTTGCGCTGCAAAAGAAGCGGATCGAGCGCGCTGTCGGCTGTCCCCTCGGGCACGACTGGCAACGCATTGCGACCTATGGCTGATATGTCCGCCTCCACGTCTGCGATGCTTTCTGCAGCGGCCTCGGCCGCTTCCAGATAAGCGCGTTCTCGTGCCACCAGCTCCTCCGCTTGAGCTTGCAAGGTCTGCACCGCATCTCTTGCCGGGGTGCTCGCTAGCAACTCGGTCGACTGTGCAAAAGCCGGTCCTCCGACAGGTGCCAATGACAGCACGAGACTGAAGAGCAGAAGGACTGCACGGGTAACGAGGGCTGATCGACTATCGATGGATCGATCTTGGGTTTGTCGGACGATTGACACGGTCACGCCTTATCAAACACTTGCGGATTGCTTTCGACAAAATCATTGATCGTGCCCGACAGGATACCGTTGTCGCCTTTTGTGATCCACGTAACTCCAGCGACCGCACCAATCAGCGCGCCGATCATATCGACTATCAGATCCTGCATTGTGTCGTGCAGGCCGTCCTTTTGCATATTAAGACCGAAAATCTGATCCATCGCGTACTCGAATATCTCCCAAAGCCCCCCAATCGCCGCGGCAAAGCTGAAGGCCATGAGGCCCAAGAGTATAGGCGATGATCCTACGCGGTCGCCGCGCAGCAGGAACACCACGATAAGCATACCGATCAGAGAGAAACCGATAGCCGACCCCGTATGCAAAACGGTGTCCCACCAGCTAAACCTCTCATAGAAATCCCCAACTTCGCCAAAAAAGATAGTCGCGACGATGAACGCCACCACCGCGGACAGGAAGCCTGATGGAATGCGGATGTCGGTCCAGGACGAGAAGGCAAAGGGCAATAGGGTAAGCGCGAATACGACGACTGCGAGAAATAAGCCGTTCCAATTCTGACTCCACAAGCTCGATCCGAAAGCGAGGAGAAGCAGACCCCAGCACACATATGTAAGCCAGCTCTGACGCTCTCGGGCGAGTGCAATGGTTTCGCCTATGCTAAAACTATTTTTCATGATGTGATCCCTCACCTTGATCTTTGTGAATGTCTGACATCAGTCCAGCACTTCTGCCGCCGCCGCATCTTCGCTTGTCAGCAACAGATAGAGCGCGGGCACGATAACAAGCGACAGCAGTGTCGAAGCCACCAAGCCGAAGATGATCGCATAGCAAAGCGGTGCGTATTGCGGGCTGCCGAGCGCGAGGGGGAATAGGCCGACAACCGTGGTGACGGATGTCGTCAGGATTGGGCGCAAGCGCGCGGCCGCCCCTTCGGCTGCGGCTTCCGCAACGGATGCGCCTTCGCGCAGTTTCGTATTCATGGTGTCGACCATGACGATGCCGTTATTGGCCACGATACCGATCAGGCTGATGACGCCGATGACGGCAAAGAAGGACAGCTCCATCCCGGTGACCCAGAAGCCTGTCAGCGTTCCGATCAGCGCGAGCGGCATGGTCGCCATGAGGATGATCGCCTGTGGGAACGACCCGAACACGATGACCAGCACGCCGAACACCATGATGAGTGCGACAACGAGCATGAGGCCAGCCGAACCGAACGTCTCGGCCGTCTCCTCGCTCTCACCGCCGATGCTGTAGGCGTAGCCGGACGGCCATGTCTGCGCACGGACGTCGAGCTCTGCCGTGGCTTGGCCCAGCACGCCCGCCAGGGACGCGCCTTCGAGCTTCGACAGAACGGTGATGGCGCGTTTGCCGTCAGAATGTACGATGGAAGTCGGAGACTCTGATACGCTCGGCGATAACAAGCTCAGCAAGGAGATGTTCTCACCACTCGGCGTGATGGCGCGGACGCGCGACAGCTCGGACACCTCGGTCGGTCCGCCGCCCTCACCGCCCCGGCTTGCCCAATCCATGCTCAGGCGCATGTCGAGGTCTTCGTCCGGTCCGGGCACAGTGAATGTGCCGATGGTGTCGAACGAGAGGGCGTATCGGATTTGACGCGCGATATCGCCGGAGGTGAAGCCATAGAAGTCGGTCGACTCCCTGTTGGGGATCAGGGCAATCTCGGTCTTCACTGCGCCGAGATTGTCCCTCACGTCGGATGTGCCGGGGATCGATGACAGGATGCCTTGCACCTCGGCCGACAACGTCTGCAAAGTGTCGATGTTCGTGCCGGTAATCTCGATGCTGATGGGATCGCTGGATGACGGCCCGCCCGACTGCGTCGCGACAAGCAGGTCCGCGCCGGGGACATTGGCGTCAAGGTATTCCTGCAGAATGGGCCGCAGAGTGGCAGTCTCCTCATAGGAGGTGAAATCCCGTTCTTCCGCGTCCACGAAGGTGATGGAGAAGCCGATATAGTTCTCCGACTGCGACGGCTGGAGGGCGGTCGCGATGCCGCCGCCTGCGAGAGGCGACTTTCGTCCGACCAGCTTGATGACGGACTCGTAGCCTTCGCGGTCCTTGAGCAGCGCGCCGACATTGTCGGCAACAGCTTGTGAGGTCTCCAGCGTGGCCGTCGCGGGCAGTTCGATATTGATACCCATCGTGTCGCTGTCGGCGTCCGGATAAAGCGTGACGGGAATACGCGTAGCAAGGACAAGCGAGACCACAAACATTCCCACCGCGCCTGCCACCCAAAGGCCGGCCACGCGCTTGGACGACAGGGTGCGACGGACGGAGAAGTGTCGCAGGCGCGCGGACAGGCCGGACATCACGCGGTCGGCCCGGGTCTCTTTCACGTCTGCGCCCTGTTTTGCCACGCGGCCCAGGAGGTAGCGTGACAGCGGCACGCTGGCGAGCAACGCCACGGCAAACGCCACGATCAGGCACGCAATCGCCGTGATCGGCAGAACGCGGATGAACTTGCCCGACACGCCGGTAATGGCGACCAGTGGCGCGAGCGCGAGAATGGTCGTCAGCTGTCCCGCAAAGGCTGGGACGCCGTAGCGCTTGATCGTTGCCAGCGCGGCTTGGCCGAACGACTTCTTGTTGGTGTAGATTTCCTCGTGCAGCCCTTCCATCATCAGGATGAAGACATCCACGATCAGGCCCAGCGCGATGACCATGCCGATGATGACCAGCTCGTTCAGCGTATAGCCGAACGCCCAAATCAGGATCAGCGCGCCTGCAAAGCTGACCGGAATGGACAGCCCGGCAATCAAGCCCTCGCGCCAGGTGAGCACCACGAACAGGATCAGGAACACGGCAATGATGGCCTGCACGCCGTTGACCAGCACGCCGGAAAGCGACTCCAGAATGCTCTCACCTTCGTCCTGTGTGATAGCGTACTGAATGGTATCGGGCCAATCGGACGACGCCTCCATACTGATGAGGCGGGCTTTCACGTTCTCGATCAGGGTGACGGTATCGCCGCCAGGGACTTTCTTGACCGAGACCTCGATGGTCTTGCCAAAGGGGCCTCCGCCTTCCGAGTAGAAAGCCCGCGAATCCTCCGCCTCCAATGTACGCGTAACGGTCGCGATCTCGCCGAGGCGGATGGTGCGGCCCGTCGCGCCCGCGCCTTGCCGAACGATCGGCAGCGCGCGGAGGTCATCGACCGTCTTGATCTGGCCTTCGAGGCGGACAACCGCGCCAATGATGTCGCTCTCGATCTCGCCAAACGGCTGATCGATATTGGCATTTGAGATGGCAGTCGTGACCTGGCCGGGCGACAGGCCAAGGCTGAGCAGGCGCGACGGGTCGAGCAGGATCTGCACGATCTCCTCGCGCGCGCCGCCAAGGTTCACCTCGTTGACGCCGGAAATGGTTTCCAGCTCATCCTGCACGCGTTTGCCTAGCGCATTAAGCTGGGCATCCGGCGCGGAACCGAAAAGGGTTATGGTCGTGACGGGCCGGTCATCGACGCTGACTTGTATGATATTTGGGCTTTCGACTTCGCGCGGCAGTCGGCCTTCGACGTCGGACACGGCTTCGCGCAGCCGCGGCATGGCGACGTCGGACGGGATGTTGGCGTCGAACTCGACCGAGATGGTCGAGGCCGAGTCGAAGCTGGCCGAATTGACCGACTTCACGCCCTTGATGGTGAGGATCTCGTCTTCGAGCTCCTGCGTGACCTGTTCTTCGATCGTTTGCGGGTCGGCACCGGGCCAGATGGTCGAGACCGTCGCCTGCGGGATGTCGAGATCGGGCAGGCTTTCCTTGGTCAGGTTCTGGTAGGCCAAGAACCCGCCCGCGCCGAGCAGGAGCGTGAACAGGATGGCGAAGGTGGTCTTGAGAAAGAAGAAGCGCGCGAGCGTTCCGGCCGCGGCGACTTCCAGCGTCTCGCGCCGGGGCGTTTGGGCCGGGGTCACGGGTTGGGCGGTCGGGGCCGTTTGTATCGTGTCGGTCATTTGCCAATCACCCGCACAATGTCGCCGTCCGAGATTTCGGAGCGTCCCTCGGTCACCACGCGGTCGCCCGCGCTGATGCCCGACAGCACTTGCAGGCGCGTTGCGCTTTGTAGGCCCGTCGTAATGCTGTGGCGCGTGGCCTTGCCCTGCGCGTCCACGACGAACACGAAGGTCTCGTCATTGCGGTAGCGCACGGCGTTGAGCGGCAGGGTCAAGGCATTCGCAGCCGACGGCCCCTCGATCCATGTCGTCACGAACTCGCCGTCTTGGAGTGTCGGTGTCTCCTCCGCCGTCCGCACGGTGACCGAAAAGGTACGCGTGTCCGGGTTCACGGACGGGCTGACGGCATAGACCGTGCCGTCCACCGCATAGGGGCTGTTGCTTGGTCCTTTGCCCGCACTCGTGCCTGCGCCTTGCGAGACATTGCCGGGCAGCTGCACATTGGGCTCGATAATGACACGCGCATCCTTGGTGACCGCGCGTGACTGGAAGGACGGCAGGTCTACCCGCATCTCGAAGGCTGTGGGGTCGATGATGATGATCGGGATCGTGTTGAGCAGCCCGGCGTCCGAGCCGATCTGAACCTGTTGCGGGGAGAAATACGCGCCCTGCTCGATATTGATGCGGGCGATGACACCAGAGATCGGGGCTTTGAGCCGTGTCTCGGACGCGGTCACGTTGGCGGCCGCAGCACCGGCACGTGCCGACGCGATCGCCGCGCCCGAAGCATCCACCTGACGCTTCGCCTTGTCCCTTGCCGCGCGGGCTTGGTCCAACCGTGCGCGCGCGTCGTCATATTCTTGTTGCGAGGCAGAACGCTGGGCGAGCAGCGTCTCGAACCGCTCGAACGTCTTTTGGGCCAGTGCCAGATTGGCCTCGGCTTCGCGCAATGTGGCTTCGGCGACCGACCGACCGGTCTCGGCGTCCGTTACACCCGCACGCGCGCGAGCGACATCCGCCCCTGTCCGGTCCGCTTGCTGGTAGGCCAGCAGTTGGCCCGCTTCCACGCGGTCGCCCTCTTTCAGGTCGGGGTCGAGCCAAGCCACGCGGCCCGCGCTCTCGAACGACAGGAACTCGCGCTCGATAGACCGCACCGTGCCCTCGCCGAATATCCAGCTCGAAAGCGTCTCATTCGTTGCGGGCACGGTGCTAACGCTCGCGACGGGGCGCATGTCGGCGACCGTGTCTGGTGTTTCCGGGGATGCATCCGGACGACCACCACAGGCGGCTAACCCAACCAGGGCTGTCGTCATTAGTACTGTTTTGAAAAGCGGGCTCATCGGGAGACCTCCACGGTGTTGAGCTGATCGAACCCACCGCCCAAGGCGAGGTGGAGATCGACGCGATTGTCGAGCCGCGCACGGCGCGCCGACAGGAATTGGGACTGCGAATTGAGTGCGCGTTGCTGCGCCTCCACGACCGTCAGGAATGGTGTCAGGCCTTCGCGGAAGCGGTTGAATGCGATCCGCTCCGCCTCGCGCGCTGCGTCTGCTGCACGCAGGAGAGACGCTTCGCGTGAAGCCAATTTAGTATCGATAGCCAAGGCCGTCTCGACCTCGCGAAAGGCGTTCAGCGCCGTCTGCACATAGCTCTCCGCCGCTGCGCGCTGGTTCGCATCGGCGAGGTCGATGGACGCGCGGATGCGGCCGCCCTGGAAAATGGGCTGCACGATTGCGCCTGCGATCGACCAGATGAGGTCGCCGTCAAACAGGTCGCCAACATCCGTGTCTTGCGCGCCACCTGAACCATTTAGCGACAAAGAAGGCAGGCGCGATTTGCGCGCGGCTTCCTCGCGCAGACCCGCCGCACGCAGAGCACGTTCGGCGGCGATGACATCAGGACGACGGATCAGCAGTTCGGACGGCAAGCCAGCAGGCGGCTGCGGCGGCAAGGCCGGGAGACCTTCGGGCACGGCGATGCGTCCCTCGGGATAGTCGCGCAGCAGGACTTCGAGTTGGCGCGTAACCTGTTCCAGCGCGATGCGGCCCTGTTCAAGCCCGGCACGCGCGTTCTCCAGATTGGAGATGGCGAGTTGTTCGTCGGTCGGCGAGCCCACGCCCACGGCCGCGCGGTTGCTGATCTGGCGCAGCGTCTCGGTAAAGCCCTCCATCGTCTGCTCGCTCAAGGCAACTTGCTGGCGTGCTTCAATGACGGAGAAATAGAGCCGCGCGGTCTGGGCGGCGAGCGATTGCTGCACGGCGCGCTGGTTCTCGACCGCCGCGAGATAGTCTTCGTTCGCGGCCTCGGACTGCGCGGCTATGCGGCCCCAGAGGTCCAGCTCCCAGCTCACCTGGCCTTGCAGGGAAAAGTTGTTCTGCGGACCGCCGAACTCCAAATCGCCCAATCCGGGTATGGCAGCAAAGGCGGCAGAGCCCTGCTTGGAGCGCGACGCATTGAAGTTAGCCGCAATGGAAGGCAACTGGTCTGCGCCCGCAATCCTGGCCTGCGCGCGGGCCGCGTCCGTTCGCGCGGATGCGCTCAGGACTTGCGGGTTCTCGAAGATTGCCTCGGCTATGAGCACGTCCATGCGGGGGTCGCCAAAGCGCGTCCACCACGCATCCGCCACTTCGCCAGCAACGAAGGTCTCGCTCCACTGGACGGGAACGGGTTCACTGTAGGCCTTACCATCAGGCACAGGGAGAGAGACGCAGGCGCTCAACAGGAGCAGCCCACTGAATGTTAGCAGGTGTTTCATGGTGGGGTTCCGGTCGGCGCTAGGGCGACTTCTTCTCGTGTTCTTCCAAACCGCGCGCGTAACCGTCACGCATGATCTCGAAGAAGCTGGCAAGTTGTTTGAGTTGGTTGATTGCGTGCGGTGTCTGGGCCGCGCCCAGCGCCCCCCGGATGTCCTTTGCCTGCGCGTCGAACTTGGCAATCTGTGCAGCTATCATCGCCTCGTAAGGGGAGTCGGAAATCGAGAAATAGTCCCGGCGCTCGCCAGGCACGGTTCGCAGCGACACGAGGTTCATACTCTTGAGTGTGCGCATGTTGGTCGAGATCGAGCCGCGGCTGACCTTGAGAAGTTCGCTGATTTCATCCGCGTCCAGCGGCCCCTCGCGCAACATGAGCAGCGCCCAGATGCGGCCCAGCGTGCGCGACAGGCCATCTTCCTGAGTCTTCAACCCACGCTCTTCGATAAAGTCCGACTCCGCCTTTGTAAGGGGAGCAGGCTCTTGGTTGTTGGCTGTCTCGGTTTTCGGCGTTGCGCTCATCAGCATGTCCTTCGTTCACTCGCGCGCTCGCCAAGTTGATGCCCGGCAGCGCGTTGTAACGTTTATATAAGTCCCTATAGAAGTTTTAGTTCCGACTGAAAGAAAAATCGGAACAAAAAGAACAGCACAGTGTTTCTCGTTCAACTCGCCGCCTTCCGGTCCGGAAAACCTCGGCGCACGAAACACAGACGCTGAAAGATCAAAGCCATGAACACCCTCCGCCTCATCCAGGACGACGCCGTCGCGCTGCGTATCGACCAGGACATCACCGAGTCAGACGTCGCCCGCCTCATGGGCGAACTCGAGCCCTTCCTGGCGCAGGACGGGAATCTTCGTGCTTTAATCGTCATCGAAGAACTGGAGTATGAAAGCGTCGGAGCCTTCCTTGCCGACATCAAGGCCGGCGCGAGCCATATCAAACAGCTCGCCAAGTTCAGCCGCGTGGCGCTGGTCTCGGATGCGCGCTGGTTGCGCGCCGGTGCCGTGATCGACAGCGCGCTGATCCCCGGTCTGGTCATCAAGCCGTTCAAGCTGAGCGAAGTGGACGCTGCTCAAGCCTGGGTGCTTGCCGACTCGGCTCAACCGATGCGCAATACCGACGAGACGTCGGTCGATATCGACCTGCAGGACGATGCAAAACTCGCCGTGCTGGAGGTCGTCGGTCGTCCGACGCGCGCCCTCATGGAAGCGCGGATCGGCCATATCGAAGATACACTCGAAGGCCGACGCGATCTGCGACTGCTGGGCGACTACTCTCAGATGAGCGGCATCGACGTGACGGCGGCATTCTCCAATTCCGTCTTCGGGTTCAAGGAAACAGCGCTGTCGAACATCTCGCGCTACGCCGTCTACGGTGCGCCGCGCTGGGCTTCCTTTGCCGCATCCACTGTCGGCCTCGCGACCAGCATGGACATCAAGTCCTTCGAGGTCGGCGAGCGCGACGCCGCGCTGGCTTGGTTACAGGCCGAACCCGCACACTAAACTCTTTACCAGAATTCGTCCGGTCCCCTGGACGATAGGCTGCTGGGCCGTCCCCAGCAGCCGCACGTCAACTCACAATCAAACCAACACCTAGAGAAACACCATGAAACTGATCACTCCCACACTCATTGCCATCGTCACCGTCGTCGGCCTCCCGTTCTCCGCGCAAGCGCAAAGTTATGGCAATACCGCCGCCTATGAAGCGTGCGAGAAGCGCGATGATTCCCGTCAGATCAGAGGCGCGCTCCTCGGTGCCGTGCTCGGCGGCGTCATTGGCAACCAGGTCAAGAACGGAGACGGCACGCCCATCGGCGCTGTCGCAGGCGCGGCGGCCGGTGCCAAGATCGGCGACAAGAACTGCGACGAGTATAACGGCCCGCAATACCGCGAAGGCTACCGCAGCGAGACCTCCTACGGCACAACCTATGACAACGGCCAGCTCCGCACGGTGTCCTATGACGGCGGCTACGTTGTCGACGGCGTCACCTATCGCAGCACGCGCCAGGTCGGCGAACGTCTCGATGTCCTCAAGCGAGAAGAGAAGCGCCTGCGCACACAAAACGCCCGCTGGGCCAAAATCGAGCTCGACCGCGTCCGCTCCGAGATGGACGCCCTGCGCCAAGTCGGCGACCGCATCGACTATTACGGCAGCCCGCAGACGACGATTGTCGAGCAGCCGGTCAACACCACGCGCGTTCTGGGCAGTGTCGCCGAGACCGACCGCTTCGGTCGTCAGGTCACATTCGAGCAAGGCCGCGTCCGCATCTTTGACGCCAATTCGGGCGAAGCCTTCTTCGTCTCCGAAGCCGACTACCGTAGCTACTACGCGCGGTAGATCCTATGTGGGGGCGGGACGGATCGTCAGGTCCGTCCCGTGCCCGCACGCTTACACTCAAAGACCAACCGCAACAGGGTGGTTTTACCCGGGGGCAGCGTCGAGAGCGCCCTGTCACCGCCCGAGAAAACTTTCGTGGAGAAGACCTCCCAGGTCTTTCCGGAAGCCAACGACACAAGCTCCGCGTCCTGATCGAGGCTCATGCCTCTTTCGATGCTGATCGAAAACCTAACTGGACCGCCCTATGGCCCGTGCATTTTGATATCTCCTCCACGCCGTCAGCGCATTGGCTTGGCTACTTGCCACGGTCGCGCTTGGTCCCGCCGCGTTTGCACAGGACGCGGAGCCCTCTCCGGTTGTTGCGCCCGAGCGGGATCCCTCTCTGGACGCGCAAATCCAGGATCGCCTATCCACACTACTCGGCACAGAGGACGCGACCGATGCCGTAATCGTGTCCGTCGAAGATGGCATTGTCACCTTGTCGGGCGACGCACCCAACGAGGCGGCGGCGCTGCAAGCCGTTGCGAAAAGCCAAGGCGTGGAGGGCGTACTGTCCGTCGAGGACACCGTGGAGCGAACACTAAGTGTGCGCGAGAACGTTACCCCCGTGCTGACTGATTTGCTGAGCGGCGTTATCGACGTAATCCGCGGCCTGCCACTTCTGCTCGTCGCAGGCCTGATCCTGTATGCGTTTGTCAAATTCGCGGGTGTCCTGGCGCGCAGGAAGACCGTTTGGACCAAGTTCGCGCCCAATCCATTCCTGGCCGAGCTGTTGGGACAAGCCGTACGGTTGCTCGTCGTACTGATCGGCGCGGTCGTCGCGCTCAACGTCATCGGCGCGTCTTCCCTTGTAACAGCCGTGCTCGGCGGTGCGGGTGTGATCGGTGTCGCGATCGGTTTTGCGGTTCGGGACACTCTAGAAAACTACATTTCGTCCATCATGTTGTCGCTGCGCCAGCCCTTTCGCGCGGACGACCACGTCGTCATCAACGACCGCGAAGGCATCGTCGTGCGTCTCACATCACGCGCAACGATACTGATGACCTTGGAGGGCAACCAGCTCCGTATCCCGAACTCCGTCGTCTTCAAGGCAACGATCCTAAACTACACCGCAAATCCGCAGCGCCGCTTCGACTTTTCGTTGGACGTGGACGCGGCAAATGACCCGCTTGGCGCAATGCAAGCGGGCGTCGATGCGATCCGTGCCCAGACCTTCGTCTTGGAGGCCCCGGAACCTGGCGCGAGCCTTGAGAGCATGGGTGACAGCACGGCCACCATCAAGTTCTCTGGTTGGGTAGATCAGAAGGTCACTGGCTACCGCAAGGCGCGCAGCGTTGTGCTCAGTTCAGTGAAGCAAGCCCTTAAAGATCACGGCGACAAACCCAAGAACACACCGGACATCGCCATCAAAGGCTCGAAGGGTAGAGTTGGAGACCCATCCTACTATCCAGTTAAAACAGGACGACTACCGTCACCACCCACTACGTCAACGGTTCTTGTCGATATGACAGCCGACTCCGAACTCGCCCAGATCGTGGCCCAGGAACGTAAAGATGCGGACTCCGGCAATCTCCTCGATGACGGAAAGCCGAAGGAATAGCGCGGATGGACATGCCTCCGCCCATGGTAAACCGTACGCAAATTCTAGGATAACGTTTCTCGTGACATCCGCCGAGTTAGAGCTTTGTCCGTCACGCCACCGTTTTCTGGACAGGCAACATTTATCGAGATGGTCCTGCCCTTCCGACCACATCCCAACTAATCCCACCAGCAGACACGCGACCGGAAATAGACCTACCCAATCGCCGTTCCATGATTGGTCGCCAAGGGACGAGCGTGAACTCTCGAGAGCGTTCGATGACAGCGAACTTACCGCTCGGCCGCTCGATGGCCTCGCGGTAGATGCCATCAACGTCTCGACGATTACCTAGCGCAGCATAGGCTTTGCCTGTTTCCGAAGAAAGCGAGGCCGCCGCATCCTGAAGGTCTATAACTTCCAAATCCTTCAAAGCTTTTGACCCGAACGTCCCGGCCTCGTCTTTAGAAACCCCGAGCGTTTCTAGGACGCTTCTTCTTATTGCCAAGGAAGTTCCAATGCGCCCAAGCATCTGCGGTCTGTCGCCATCGGCGACAATCTTTCGGTCCAGCCAAGTGACGCCCCTCGCTCTTTCCATCTGTTTAAGAGTTAGCTGGCTGTCGCGAGAGGCTGCGACCGGAAGACGCTTCGAGCGACTGGCCTCATAGTCCACGACCTGATCAAGATAGTTGCCGGGTATTCGCCAAGTGCCGTCCTGTCTCCGAAAAACAATTTTGCGACGGCGCAAAGCTTCCAATCTGCGTTCATGGGCTTGCGCATAGGCGACGGACACACGGTCGCTTTCTGTTGCGTGCTTACCTGCGTCGTAGATGCCACCGTTTCTGTTGGAGAACTCTCGTATGGATCGGTCAATCGACCTCGGACCTTTGTGGTGCGGATTAAAAGTGACGATCTGGTCGACGCGAAGCGTCTGGAAAGTGTCATCGACGGCGACGGTTGCGTGGACAAGGCGTCCATCCCCAACCTCAATCACGATAAACCCATTCTCGCGGGTATCGTCGATTTTGCCATACCGTCTGACCAGCCCAGTCTTCGGCTCTGCGCCGAGCTTAGTCGGATCAAAAATATTGTCCTCCGTGATAATCCTCGGTTCTCCTATCTTCATCGACCTATGTAGGGCTTTCACGATGTCTCCACGCTCACCCATCTGCCGCAGGCGATCAGTGGCGTTTTCGGCAAGCGTCCATTTTCCTCCGCCAATTGTCTCCGCTAGACCAAGTGTCGCGAGATGCCGCACCCGTTTGACGAGAAGCTGGCGATGCCAAAGTCGCCCTCTCGGTGCAGGACCTGACAGGTCGACAATTCCGTTGTCCGATCGCCTTTGCAGGGCCCGGTCCAAATCCGTGACCCGGTCGGCATCGACTGTCTTCGCCAAACGGACCCGGCCTTCAAGCTGGCTGACAGGACCCAACTCGATTTCGACCAGCTGTTCTGCTTGGCGGCGCATCCCGCGGGCCAGATATCCACGCGGGATGACGAGGTCACTTCCATCATCACGAACGCCGCGAACGACGAGGTGCGTGTGAGGGTTGGACGTATTGTAGTGATCGGCCGCGAGCCACTCCAGTTTGGTGCCGAGCTCTGCTTCCATCGCGCTAACAAGGTCGCGTGTGTAAGCCGTGAGATCTGACAACTGCGCTCCGTCTTCGGGAGCGACCACGAAACGAAAGTGATGTCGGTCGTCCTTCCAGTCCTTGGCTATGCTTGAAGCGAGCGTCTCGCGTTCATTTTCACCCTCATGTTCAATACCATTCGAGCCGTAAACTTCAGCGCGACCACCTCGTTCATCAGTACCGTCACGCTGGATATAGTCGACGTGTTTCTTGAGGCCGACATGGCTACCGCCCGCATGGGTTTTGAACGACGCCTTGATGACGACCCTGCGGTAAAACCGCATCTGGTTACCCCGCGGTCTTGAAGCGGAAGATGATGATAATCCCTTTCGACTCCTACGCTTCGAGGCTCGCTCAATTTGCTTGAAGAAGCTGACGGCCTTTCTGGCACCAGAGCGCGTCCGGATACGCCCCAGCCTCACCTCGAACTCTTTCCGATCAGTCACGGCGCGAAGAGGCTCCAAGAGCTTGCTGGAGGAATGAGTGTTGGTGTCGACGCCCATTTCCCCAGCAAATCCTGAGAAAACTCCAATTCGGTGTCGACACCGAATTTTGAGTATCGACACTAAAAACCGATGTGCAGAAAGGGCTTAGCCCTTGGGTGTCGACACCCCCTTTTATCTTGCCTTCCGCGCCTTTCACCCGCGCCCTGCCTTCCGACCCGTTCCCATGCGCTCCGAGCGACCGCGCAGTCGCCCAAGATACTCCACGCGACCCAGGATTTGCTCCCGCCGAACGGGACCAAAATACCGGCTGTCGAACGAGGTCTGCACATCGGTTGAAACGAGAAAGACTTCGTCTTTCGAGAGTGAATAACAACCCTGTCTCGATGGGAGCGGACGTCCCATCGAGTCCTGCGCGAGAACGTCTAGAGGCTCGCGCCCGGCAATCTCGACTACGCCATTCCGGTGGCAAACTGTCTCTCCAGTCGTTGCCCAGACTGTCTTTATGAGTGGGATACCGGACGGCAGATACTGCCGTTCGACGGC
>Ga0115029_1001119_pt1 | contig 20540 bp, 17 predicted proteins | sample SidtaG_3_FD_87297 | JGI IMG/M metagenome (GOLD analysis project Ga0115029, IMG submission 87297) | Marine algal microbial communities from Sidmouth, United Kingdom - Sidmouth_Asex1 metaG | ecosystem: Host-associated > Algae > Red algae > Unclassified | place: Sidmouth, United Kingdom | collected... | reverse complement strand
CTATGATCTATGGCTTTCCAAAGACCTAAATACAAGAACAAGTATCGCATCGAGTCTAACCGATGGCAAAACTGGGACTACAGCAATCCAGGCAGTTACTTTATCACCGTGAATATTGCTCATCGCAAGAGAATCCTAGGCAATATCACAGATGGTGTCATGCACCTCTCGGCACACGGGAAAATCGTTGAGCAGGAGTTTCAGGCCATGTCCAGCTACTATGACCACGTGACACTAGATGCCTATGTCGTCATGCCAGATCACATTCACTGCCTTATCACGATCCATGACTCGCATCGACTTCAAGACGTATCTACATCTCAAGCTATCCATACAAATGCAAATTATCTTGGAGACATAGCAAGCATTCTTAAAGATGACATAAACAAAATAGACCAACGAGACGCCAAAATCGACAACCAAACCAGCGACTATACAGCCGACAACATGGCAATACAGGACAATACGACACCCGACGACATAAACAACAACGAACCTGACCACATTGCACCCAGCAATAACGCATCATCCATCAACGACGCTTCATCTATCAACGACCCATCATCCATCAACGACGCATCATCCATCAACGACGCTTCATCTATCAACGACGCACAGAAAGTTCATGAACTTTCTCTAGACGTTCTAAACGCCACACCCACCTACCCTGCGCGCCGTCGCCAAATGCTTATTCCCAAAATGATCGGCAAACTAAAAATGCTCACCTCCAAACACATCAACCTAATCCGCGATACACCTGGACGTAAAACATGGCAGGCTAACTACCACGATCACGTGGTCCGCACAGATGACGCATACTATCGTATCAGGCAATATATTATCGACAATCCTAAACGATGGAATAAATAATAAAAATCTTTTAGAATAAACTGTATTTCAGACAAGCATATATCCCAGTGGTATACCCTGACCATCATCACGACATAGAACATTCTAATGCTATATTCTATCGAGATCATAAGAGTATCAACTCACCGAGCAACAGCCGCTATGAGCATGGCGAGATTTGATGTAATTTTAATTACAATTATCATACATACACTCGCATACCAATGATTAAAAAAGTCCTCATCATTGTAGCCGTACTCACGGTGATCGTCATAGGCATAGTCGCCTGGGCTTACTCTAAGGTTGCACCCAATGAAAATCGATTTCTCGACTACTTTGAGGATCACCCTGAAACTACTGCTATACATCTGGTGCGTGATGGCGAAGTGATCGCTTCGCAAAATCCTGACAAGATGATGCCCCTGGCAAGTACCGTTAAGATTATTATAGCTATCGAGTACGCTATGCAGGCCGCTGCTGGAGAGATCGACCCAGATGAGATCGTCCCACTCATTGATCTAGAGCACTATTATGCACCACGAACAGATGGCGGAGCCCATCCCGCATGGCTGTCGAGTGTAAAAAAGTCGGTAGTAAACGATGGCATACCGCTCAGAGAGGTGGCACTCGGGATGATACGATACAGCTCCAATGCCAACACAGAATATCTTTGCCACACGCTCGGGCTCGATCGTATCAATCAGCGTCTGGACAGTCTAGGCATCGTAGATCATTCACCTATCTACTACATCGTATCAGCACTCTATGTAAGTAGAGAACTCTTCCCCGATCTCACGGACGAGGACTTAGCATCAAAACTACGTGAGCTTTCTGATGAAGAATACATAGACGCCACTTCACTGATCCACGACAAACTCACAGCGGACACGAGCTACAGAAAAAACATCGGTGAGCTAGCCATGTCAGTCCAGCGAGTGTGGTCAGATCGATTACCAGCATCCACCGTAGCAGAGTACGCTAAGCTCATGGGAATCCTTAACTCTAGCGCCCATTTGTCACCGCCAGTTTCGATGACTCGTGAGAGTCCTAGGACCGAAAGAGCTCATACCTACCTCCGAGAAGTCATGGAGTCCATCATGGAAAATCCCGCAAATCAAGCCTGGCTCGATCACTCCGGTGGGAAGGGAGGCTCTACGGCCTTTGTACTGACCAAAGCTATGTACGCCACAGACAAGCAGGGACAGACCACCGAACTCGCTTACTTCATGGATGATATGTCACTTGTGACCTCTAAGGTACTTCCGCTGAGCCTCAATGAATTTGAGTTGCAGGTACTGCGTTCACCTGAGTTTGTAGAAAAGCTTGGACAGACTATAGGTAAATAGAGGGAGTTACATGTCTATAACTTCAGTTTTTTCCAGCGACCACGATACAGTAGCAAGATGGAGAACGTACCCAGCAAGAGCCAGTAATAAATCTCAAGACTCCACACCGCCGCTAGGCTGAGCTCATAGACATTGATAAAGAGATAGGCAGCGGTGAGGTACAAGATAACTACCACCAACTGTAGCCTGAGGCCAGTCCATACCTCGCCCGCAGCCATGTAGGCACTTTGGTAAATACTTCCAGCGCTGAAGACAAAGACGATTCCAAGCACCACCAAAAACAGTGGCTGCGCCTCAAGAAGTATCGCTACATTATAGCCTTGATCAAATAAGATCTGCGTCCATGGTATCAATAAGATAGGCAGGGATAGTACAAGCGTAATGATCCAGTTAATGATCACAGTCTTATTAGTCACTATGTACACCCGTCGCAGATAGCCGGCCCCTATACACTTCCCTACAAGTGTCTGTACGCCTGTAGCAAAGCCCCAACTCGGAATCGATAAGAGTATGTATACGATTCTGATAAGATTAGAAATAGCGAGAGCTCGTGCGCCCATATTTTCTATCATCCCAAAGAAAAACAACCAGCTACCGATAGAGCTGACAAACTGTATCACGAATGGAAAAGAAATGTAGAGAAGATTCTTTACTTGTTTGAGATCAAAGCGTACAGCACGCAGAATCTCGTACTCTTTGGTCGCTGGATCTCTGAGGAAGTAGATCAAGAAGATTACAAAGGCCACTCCTTCTGCAATCGTACTTGCCAGACCCGCTCCTGATATGCCGAGCTCAGGCAGACCCATGCGACCATAGATCAAGCCATAGTTGAGTACAAGATTAACTATGGCGAGCACGATCGTGGTGAATGCGATGATACGCGTTCGCCCTATGCCACTGTAGTAGGCAATCCATGTGATACCCGTGAAACTGAAGAATATACCCCAGCTCCGCGGCCTGATGTACTCGAGACTGAGTTCAGGTAAGCCAGGTGTATCTAGTATGTAATGAAAGAATACGGGGCACAAGAAATGCATCAGCAAAAAGAGGATGAGCGCTATAGCCCACTCGCAGATTAGCATGGTCCGAAATGTACTTCCCACAAATCTCTTAGCGCCCTCCGCCCATCGTCTGGAAATCAGGATCTGACCACCTTTAGAAAATCCAAATCCTATAGCGGTGATAAAGAGATAGAATACACTCACAAAGCCCACAGCAGCAAATTCTTGCTCACTCTTACCATAGAGAAACAGGCTGTCGCTCAGTACAATCAGATTTTGCGTAGCGCTTCCAAGCATGATCGGAAACGAAAGCGACCATATATCTCCAAAAGAAATACCAATCTTATGCGGTCTGCTCATACATTTGGGATCACTTGCATATCATCTCTTATTCATCAGTTAGTGTACCGCTTCACTGCGATACATAGCACAGACCTCAGTAAGGCTCAGATGGATCGATGCTGCTGTGCTTCATCGCCTTAAACACCCTAGACCTATGAAAACAAAACTAATCATTTGCTTGCTCGCACTCTTGGCAGTGTCCTGCAAAAACGAATCACAAGAACAATCAATGGATCAGAGCTCTACCATCAGAGATAAGACAGTCACAGCAACAGCTCCTGTAGCGCCAAAAGTAGACAAAGAACTTACCATCCATGGCGACACTCGAGTAGATCCCTACTACTGGCTCAATCAGCGAGAAGATCAGAATGTCATCGATTACCTCAATGCCGAAAACGACTATACGACACAGCTTCTAGAAGACACAGAAGACTATCAAGCAGCGATCTATGATGAGATCGTAGGACGTATAGCGCAGACAGACATGAGCGTACCCTATAAGAAAAATGGCTACTACTACCTCACGCGTTACGAAGAAGGAAAGGAGTATCCCATACACAGTCGCAAGCCAGGTAGTCTAACAGCCGATGAGGAGATCATGCTCGACGTGAATGAGCTCGCTGAAGCCTACTCATACTATGGTGTAGGAAGTCGCACCATCAGCCCAAATAATAAGCTAGTGGCATTTGGCGAGGATACACTCAGCCGACGCATCTACACGCTCCGTTTCAGGAACTTAGAGACAGGTGAGTACCTAGAAGATCAAGTCCCCAATACAACAGGATTCGCCGTATGGGCAGCTGATAACAAGACACTGTTCTACGCACAGAAGGATGAGACATTACGAGCTTACAAGATCTTCCGTCATGTCCTAGGTACCAGCGCCGAGGATGATGTGGAAATCTATCATGAGGACGACGAGACATTCAGCTGCTATGTCTGGAAAACAAAGTCAGACAAGCACCTTGTCATAGGATCTTACTCTACGCTCAGTAGTGAGATGCGTACCCTACCTGCTGACCAGCCGATGGGTAAATTTCAAATCTTCCAACCGCGAGAGCGAGATCTAGAGTATGGTATCAGCCATGCAGGGGATAAGTGGTATGTGAGGACAAATCATGAGGCTAAGAATTTCCGACTTATGAGTTGCCCAGAGGGCACCACGGATAAGAGTAACTGGGAAGAAGTCATCGCTCATCGTGAAGACGTGCTCTTTGAAGGAGTGGACCTCTTTAAGAATTATCTCGTACTGTCAGAGCGTATCAGAGGCATCACGCAATTGCGGATCATGAGTGAGGGCGGCAAGGACTCATACATCGAGTTTCCAGATGAAGCCTTCCTCGCTCGTACATCAGCTAATCCTGAATACGACACAGATGTATTACGCCTCAACTATACGAGCCTCACCACGCCTAACAGCACCTATGACTACGATATGAAGACAGGTGATCGCGAGCTACTGAAACAACAGGAGGTCGTAGGTGATTTTGATCCTACTATGTACAGATCGGAGCGTGTCTTTGCTAAGGTGCGTGACGGCGTGGAAGTACCTATCTCAATCGTCTACCACAAGGACACACCGACAGATGGCACATCGCCCTGTCTCATCTATGGCTACGGAAGCTACGGTGCAAGCATGGATCCATACTTCAGTTCTGTAAGGCTATCGCTACTTGACAGAGGCTTTGTCTATGCCATCGCACATATCCGCGGCGGTGAAGAGATGGGCCGCCAGTGGTATGAAAACGGCAAATTGCTGAATAAGAAGAATACCTTCTACGACTTCATTGACTGCGGAAAGTACCTAGTCGAGAAAGGCTACAGTGATGAGGATCACCTCTATGCCATGGGTGGGAGCGCCGGCGGCCTCCTCATGGGCGCCGTCATCAATATGGAACCAGACATGTGGGCAGGAGCCATAGCTGCTGTACCATTTGTGGATGTAGTGACCACCATGCTTGACGAGAGCATACCGCTGACTACAGGCGAGTACGATGAGTGGGGCAATCCTAATGATAAGGAATACTATGAGTATATCAAGTCCTATTCTCCCTATGACCAGATAGAGGCTAAGGACTACCCACCGCTCATGGTCACGACCGGTCTCCACGATAGTCAAGTGCAGTACTGGGAACCTGCTAAGTGGGTGGCCAAGCTCAGAGATATGAAGACGGATAGCAATCCACTCGTACTCAGGACCAATATGGAGACAGGACACGGTGGAGCATCAGGTCGATTTGCTCGCTACAAGGAGACAGCCATGGAATACGCCTTTCTACTTGATCTTGCAGGAGTCCAGGATTATATGAAGAAATGACCCGAGTTGCACTAGTACAGAAGCCTCCAGTATACTACGACATGCAAGCAAGCCTCTCCAGGATGGCAGAGTTGCTTGCCCAAGCCACGTCGTCAGCAGAGGGTTGTGACATAGTTGCTTTCGGCGAGTCGTGGCTATGTGGCTATCCTTGCTGGATAGATCACTACCCTGACCTCAATCGGTGGGATGACCCTAGGATGAAAAGCCTTTGGCGGAAGCATCATGACAGTGCTCTCGTCATAGGATCTAATCATGCTGATAGGCTCTCGCAGATCATCCGTGATCACGGTGTCTATGTCCTACTGGGCTGCAACGAGCGTGTCCTATCCGGACCTGGGCACGGCGGTGTCTACAACTCGCTATTGACTATTGCACCTGACGGCAGTATCATCAATCATCACAGAAAGCTAGTACCCACATACACGGAGAAGCTACTCTATCAACAGGGAGATGCTGCTGGCCTACAAGCACACCCTACTCCTCATGGCCGCATAGGATCTATGATATGCTGGGAGCACTGGATGCCACTTGCACGGCAGACCATGCACGATGCTGCAGAAGACTTACACTTTGCTGTATGGCCCATGATAGTTAAGCGCCATGAGCTAGCGACGCAGCACTATGCTCACGAAGGACGCTGCTACGTATTATCTATAGGACAGTATGTCACTGCAGGTGATATGCCAGATATACTAGCAGGTATTTTACCAGACGATCACGTACTGCTGAGCGGTGGATCCTGCGTGGCAGGTCCAGATGGTGAGTGGCTCTATCGTCCTGATTATAGTGCTCTAGATATAGTCCACGTAGAACTTCCATCTCTCGACAGGCTTACAGAAGAGCGCTTGACACTCGCCGTCAGTGGTCACTACCAGCGTCCTGATATATTCACTTTGAGCACATCGAGATCCAGATTATGAGTAAGTCCATTATCCTATTATTTTTAATCATACTGACAGCTTGTTCGGAGCCTTTCGGCCAAAAAACCATGACGGGTCACAGTAACTCGCAGCGCCAGCTAAGTGAATCCGCTACCACCGTCGCTCCTACTCACAGCCCAGTGTCTTATGCCGATCCATTTATTGGCACGGGTGGTCATGGACATACGTACCCAGGTGCTACGGCACCATTTGGTATGGTGCAACTCAGTCCTGACACACGCCTCCGAGGTTGGGACGGCTGTAGTGGGTATCACTACTCGGATGAAGCCATCTATGGGTTTTCTCATACTCATCTGAGCGGTACGGGTGTTGAAGACTATTGTGATATACTCATGACTCCAACACGCCTCGGCAAAGAAGCATTTGATGCGGATGATAATGGAGAACCCAATTACCTAAGCGCCTTCCGTAAGTCTACAGAGAAAGCATCCCCAGGTATCTATCAGGTATATCTAGATGAGCCAGAAGTACAAGTAGAACTCACAGCTGGACTGCGATATGGACAGCAGATATATCAGTGGGAGCACACCGATCAGATTGACTTGGCCCTAGATCTTACTCATCGCGACCGTGTACTAGCAACGTGGCTAGAGTGGATAGATGAGTACACAGTGATTGGCTATCGGAGATCGTCATCATGGGCGCCTGACCAGCATGTATACTTCGCAACACGGTTTTCTAGGCCAGTGACATCTATCACACTAGCTGATGGAAGTCTTATTACCAAAGGACAGAGAGTTGCCTCAACTCCTGCACTGGGCGATTCTCGAGAGTCTCAGGGACTCTCAGAGATCAAATGCGTGCTAGCCTTTGCAGAATCCGGCACTCAGAAGCTAGTAATCCAGACGGCTCTCAGCGCGGTCGATGAAGAAGGAGCAAAACTCAATCTATCTACAGCACCTGACATCCATCACCCAGCACTTGCACAGCAAGCCTCGACAGATCAATGGCGAGAGCAACTCAGCAAAATCGAGATACATACGACCGACCAAGAAGTACTCACTAACTTCTACAGCGCGCTTTATCACGCTTCCATTGCTCCCAATGTGTTCAGTGATCTGGATGGTCGATATCGAGGTCTTGACGATCATATTTATCAAGATGAGGACTACACACGTCATACGGTCTATAGCCTCTGGGACACTTATCGTGCAGCGCATCCTTTATACACCTTACTTGAGCCAGAAAGAGTGCGATCCTTTGTCCATGATTTTTGGAACATGTACAAGGAGTCTGGAGATATGGCCATGTGGGAACTAGCCGGCGATGAGACCTACTGTATGATTGGCTATCATGCAGTACCGGTGATCGTAGATGCCTACCACAAAGGGCTTATGGATGATGATCCTAAAGCTATGGTGCGAGGTATGGCTGCAGCTGCGCGCCTAGAGAGAAATCAGCGATCAGTATTTGGAGCTCATGGATATCTCAGTGCCGAGCATGCGAGCTCCTCTGTGTCACAGACACTCGAGTATGCCTATGATGACTGGTGTATAGCCTCCATGGCAACTGCAGAAGGGATGACTGACATCGCTGAAGAGTTCTTTCAGCGCAGCCAAGCTTGGAAGCAACTGTTGCATCCTGAGGATTACATGATCCGCCCCAAGAATAGAAACTTCTTCATAGAGCCATACGACCCCAAAGAAGTAAACTATCATTACACAGAAGCTAACGGATGGCAGTACAATTTCTACTATCCACATGATGTGTACTCCATGATAGATCTGCAAGGCGAGACTGCCTACGAGGCTATGCTTGATACTTTCTTCACCACTAGCAGTAAAATGTCTGGAAGTCATCAGGCAGATATCACTGGACTGATAGGTCAATATGCGCATGGTAATGAGCCGAGTCACCACTCTGCCTATCTCTATCATTTTCTAGGCAAACCTCATAAGTCACAGGAGCTCGTTCATCAGATTCTTACCGAGCTATATACGACCATGCCAGATGGAATCTGTGGCAATGAAGATTGCGGGCAGATGAGTGCATGGTACGTGCTGAGTGCCCTAGGTATGTATCCTTTTCAGCCGGCAGATGGAAATTTTCTACTCGTGGCACCACTTGTGGATAGTGCTATTGTAAGCATCAGCAAGCAGCACACGCTTGTCATACGGCGCAGTGGCAAAGGGCAGTACGTGCAGCGCGTGCTCTGGAATGATGAGAATCTGGAGCAAAGCTATATTCACTATTCACAGCTCGCACAAGGAGGCACCTTGACCTATGAGATGCAGAGCTATCCTTCAGACTGGGGCAAGCCTCTGGCACAGAGACCACCTTCAAGACAGGTAGAATACCCAATCGCTGCAGTCCCAGCCATAGTCAGTGGTACTCGATCATTTTGGGATAGCACCCAGATCGAACTAGCGACCATTGATCAAGGAAGGATCTACTGTACTACGGACGGTAGTAATCCTACAAGTGCTTCTACAGAATATAGTGGCCCTATAAGTTTCACGCAGAGCGCTGTCCTACGATGTATACATATCAATCCAGCAGGTCAGCAAAGTCGAGAAATGAGGACAGAACTGAAGCGTAATGTCGAACGCCAAGAGATCAATCTCATTCACCCCTATGCTTCTCAGTACTCCGCAGGTGGACCCACAGCGCTCATCAATGGTCTAGAGGGCGGTACTGATTTCCGAAGTGGAGAGTGGCAAGGATTCCGAGAACATGATGTAGATGCCTACATCTCCTTACCCGCAGCACGCAGAGTAGATAGTGTCACCGTCAGCTTCTTACAAGATCAAAATTCATGGGTCTTCTTACCCACAGAGGTAGAAGTGCTTTACAAGGCTGATGATGGAAAATTTTATAAAGCAAGCTCCCAGTCGCATAGCGTAGATCCTCTCGAAGATGGGGCCATGAAAAAAACATTTCGTCTGAGCGTTGGCAAAGTCACAGACGAGATCAGACTCGTGGGACATAATCGAGGCACTTGCCCTGAAGGTCACAAGGCAGAAGGCGGTAAATCATGGATCTTTGCGGACGAAATCCGTGTAGAATAGATATGGCAAAGAAAAAGAGATACAACGACTACTCGACTTCTGATAGCTGGTCCTATGATGATGGCAGCAAAGGAATACAACTTACGCCTGCCGCTAATCAACAACAGCTCCGAGTGCGCTATGAGAAAAAAGGACGAGGAGGAAAAGAAGTCACCATCGTAAGTCAATGGCGTGGATCATCTGACGATCTTAACTATCTGTGCAAGACGCTTCAAAAACACATAGGGGCTGGCGGCACAGCGAAAGATGGTGACATCATTCTACAAGGAAAGCACGTAGACCGAATCCGCGAAAAACTAATTGCCCTCGGATATACTGGCACTAAGGGAAGCTAGGACTCTACAGCATCGCGCGTGCGATACCAATACTGCAAGACAGCGAGATTAATAAAACCGCTCAGCCATAAGAGACCTGCCGTCACGTAAGCAGCACCTATCACTCCATAGGTGCGTACAGCATATGTGTTGCACACGATATTAATAAGGATAATGACAATTGCTATTGCGAGATTAGCCCTCGACCACCCTACTGCTGCAAGCATATTTCCCAGCGGAACTCTGAATAATATCGCTCCAAATATACCTAAAGAAAGCACTCGTAAAATTGATGTCCCTGCAAGGTATTCCTCTCCAAGTAGTCCTAGTATTAAAGGCCCTACATACCACAGACCTGCAACTACTACGATGGTAATAGGCAAGAAAGATTTGAGGTATGATCTATAATAACTCATAATCTCTGACGGTTGCGAAACCGCAAGGCGTGACAGCTTCACAAAGTCTGTAGTAAATACAGACACCGGAATTACTAGCGCACTGAACGGTAGCAAACTTGCTGCTTTATATCTTGCGACAAGCAGCTCATCTGCAAGTATATTACCAATGATGATGACATCTATAGCAAATAGTAATAGCGCCATCACATTGCTCAGACTCGTGTACACGCTGTACCAGAGAAAACCTGCAGGTAGTCCTTGCTTACGATCACTCTCAGATCTGTCAGTGCTCACTATACGAAACGAGATGATAAACCAAAGCCCTATCACCAGTGGTACTAATACCAATCCAAGTATATAACCTATACCTCCCAAAAAATAACAAAGCGGCACAACCACCACTAGTAATAGACTTGCGTGTAATATCCCTAGCCTAGCAAATAGTCGATTCATATGATAAAGACGGGCATACGCTAGTATCATGTGGAATAAATAAAAACTGAAAAATTGAAGCCCAAATAAGCGAATATAAAGCTCCGACTCTTCCAGATTCTTAGCCATCCATGGCGCAGCTATAAATACAATTGTGTACAAAATAGCACTCGCAATCATACCTCTCCGAAAGCTCGATCGGAACATAAACTTCTTCTCTCTTTGACTGCCAGTAAGACTACCGTATCGCAAGAGTCCTGTATCAGAACCGAGACCCTTGAGAGGTAATAAAAAAGCTAAGGAAGACATGGCATAGGCAGCGTAGCCATATTCACTACTTGGCAATATCTTAATTACCGCCATCATAGTGACAAACGCAATCACACGCTGAATCAAGGCAGACAGAAATATCTCGTCACCGCTGCGATCTCTCAGCCCTTGTATAAATCGCGGCAAACTCATGTGGTCAATTTAAATCTATCTATGGCGCCTAGCAGCGTCAGTATCTGTGATAACTCTAAGATACCTGCTTGAGATTGCATCATCTTGATATCTTCTCGCAACTGATCTGACATTGCGGTAGAACTCAAGGTACTGATTTGCTGTCCATACCATTCTCTCATTTCGGGTCTCATCCCATCCCAGTGAGAAAAGGGCGTCATACTCAATTCTTGCTTACGACCAATTATCTGATGTAATCTTGCCAAGGCATATGACTTGTATCGTCCCATGATAGCGGCCATAGGATGAAATGGTTTCATCTTAAGTGCTTCCCATCGATAAGATGTCATAGTGGGATGATGCTGGTGCATCCAATCGATCATGACACGCCTGTGCTTCTTACGAGATGGTGGGACGCTGAGCATCAATTCGATAAAATCAAGATCCATAAATGGTGATGTTCCATAGCTCTCTTGCGCGCAACACCAAGCTCCACTGATCGTCATATTCATGCTACGCGCTAGTAGTGGTGCTGTCTCTGGATGAGTATGCTGCTCTAGATATAGAGCGGCATGATCGCTGCATCGATCCCAGAGGATCTTACTCAGACAACGAGATTTTAAATTGGCTTTGTCTACTGGATATTTCAATGAACTACCGACTGCACTACCGCCTAGTATACCCGTATGTATGAGGCCATAGCTCGTATCTTCTAATTGATCAAGTGCATACCTGAAATGTGCTGAGGTCAGATAAAAAATCTGTCCCTGAAAGATTGACATATTCTGATCAAAGCGCTCCGTATAGCGTCCCATATCTAGACTGATAAAATCTAAAGGCACGTCTACATCGCGGCATATTTCTCGCGCGATATGTTCGTCCTCATAGCCTGGATGTGAGAAACACAGCGCACGCACATCTGCTCCCTGATCTACCTGTCGCATAAGTACAAAGCGAGAGTCTATGCCTCCGCTAATCGTAGTTAGGCTTTGTCGACCATAGTGACGATCTACTGCCGTGGCTTCATCTACCGATCGACACAGATAAGCATCCATCTGCTCCAGCATGGCAGAGTAATCTTGCACGGGTTCGTAGGATATATCCCGATAGCGCGCGTAGTGGTGTCGTCTCACGCTACCAGCTGGGCTGTACATGATGCTGTCACCACCATGGAGGCGATATACATCTTCGACGAGAGTGTCGTCTTCTATCACACAGCCCATGGTGAGCATGTAATATGCCATCTGCTCATGCAGCTTACAGGTCATACCATGCTTACGTCTCCACTCCAGCACCTGACCTATGTCAGAGCTCATCACAAATCCTCCAGACCAACAGGAATAAAAGCACGGTAATGAGCCACAAGAGTCTGCATAAGCTAGCAGCTCTCCCTTCTGTACATCTAGCACGATCCCGAGATAGACTCCACGTATCTGTCGCGGCATGTCTGCTCCATGTCCTCGGTAGAGTGATAATAGAGTTTCTGCGCGATCCTCCCGCGGGATAGAATCCACATTGTAGATTATGCCTTCTAATCCTACGATATAGCCGTCTGCTCGAGCACAGAGATTATCTTGTGGAAATCGACCATGTGTATGATGCCATATATGATAGGCGTCCTCTCCTACTGGCAGTGTATAAAGTGCATCAGACTTTTTTATCGTCGTGCTATATACTATGGTGAATCCTGGACTCACGCTGTCTTTACTAGATTGTCATAAACAGAGAGATATAATCGCGCCACCGCATCATAGGAGTATCGATCGACTGCTACTCGACGAATCGCGTCTGACTCCCAATGTTGATTTCTCATCTGATCCATAGCTTGTACGAGTGCTTGCTGATCTTGCTTTTGGATGACAATCCCATCATCAGCACTGATCATCTCTCGCACTCCACCTACATCCGTCGCAATCACTGGTAATCCGCAGCAGTGTGCTTCTGAGATAACACAAGGCAAATTCTCATAATTAGAAAAGAGGATAAAGCCATCATGCTCACGCATCTCGCGTGCCACCTCCTCGATAGGTTGCTCTGATACTATACGGACTTGTGTGGTAGAGAGACCAAGCTCGACACAAGTCGCGCGATGCTGATCTTGAAAACCATTACCTATGAGCGTGAGCGATTGACTGGGATAAGCCTGAAGTGAGGCGGCCATGGCGTGCAAGATACCTGTGACATTCTTGTGGTCATCTGCTAGGGTCGAAACATGGATCCAGCGATGGATGTCATCGCTCCTAGTCTGCTTAGCTAAAAAAATGGATGTATCCACCACATTGGGAATGACAGTCTGCGGTGCAGCGATACCAAGATCCATTATCGCCTTCCCCAGATCACGTGATACAGGACATACATGAGAGACTCTCTTACCTACATATCGAAAGAGCCACTGACGCCACCATGCCATATCAGACCTCCTACTAGCTAGTAATACAGTACTATGCTCTGTCATGACCATCACTTGTCGCCATCGTCGACTGAGCTCTCTTGCATACAGTCCCATGGGATGCGCTACTTGTAGATGGACGGCGGATACACTTGAATCTGAGAGATAAGGACGGAGAGCAATAGCTCTAGCAATGGCCGCTTCACAAGCAGACCGATGCACTGAGTATCTTCTCCAAAGCCATGATTGCTTAGGAAAATATGCTATAACTTCGAGAAGATTTCCTCGCTGATTTTCTGAGAGCTCTATCTCCTGGATTGATGGATCACTCACTGCATAGATTACCGTGACGGGTATGTGCTCGCCAATCGCCTCGGCGTGGCGCTGGATGAAGTTTCCATTTTGCAAGTCTATCCTGCTCGGGTACCAGCTACATAGATATGTCACTGCCCGGTCTATCTGTTCCATATGGCACGCAGCATTCTGTCCTTTCCATAGATATCTTGTCTGATCTCGATCTCTGTGAAGCCACCTGTCGCACCAGTGAATGACCTGAGATGATCTGCGACTTTCGGAGCATGGTACTCATTGAGCTCGAGGTAGAGTCTGCCTCCTGTGACAAGTTTATGTGCCGCGAGCTCGGTCAGAGCTTCATAAAACTGCAATCCATGAGAGTCCTCAGTGAAGAGTGCAAGGTCTGGCTCATGCGCTAGGACAGATGCATCCATTACAGAGCGTTCGACTGGCGGTATATATGGAGGATTACTTACGATCAGATCGTACTCTCTTACTTCTGTCCATGTACTGTGATCTAGTAAATCAAGCAAGATGACTTTCACGTCTGCTCCTAGACTCGTAGCATTTTTAGCCGTCAGTTGTCTTGCTGCTTCGGCTACATCAGCGGCATCTACTCGTATGTGCTCACTCTCAAGTGCAAGTCCTATTCCTATCACGCCTGTACCACAACCAACATCCAGTGCTCTCATAGGGGCGCCAGTGGTCTCCCTATCTAGTATCCAAGCCAACAATTCTTCAGTCTCTGATCTGGGAATCAATACGCCAGGAGCGCAGTACCACGACCACTTATACCAGTATTTCTTTCCCGTAGCATAGGCGACGGGATAGCCATCAACTATCTGCTTCATGACTGTGTCCAGTCTCTCAGTAGCTATTCTATCCAGTAGGTCGCTTAGGGAAAAGTCAGTGAGTACATCTGCACGCACATCACGCAGAAGACTCTCCCACTCTCGCTCATCTACTAGCGCTGGTCGCTGTAAGCGCCAGCGATCTAGATGCTGTGAAACCGAGATGAGCTCACGAGATACTTGATGGTCTGTCGGCATAGCTATGGCCGACTTACTGGTACTTGTAAAATCCTTCTCCCGTCTTGCGCCCTAGTTTGCCCGCAGACACCATATTCACTAGGAGTGGACAGGGTGCATATTTATCAAGTCCTAGGCCATCCTGAAGGACCCTCAAGATACTTAGACACACATCTAATCCGATAAAATCTGCGAGAGTCAATGGCCCCATAGGATGCCCCATACCAAGTTTCATGATACCATCAATTTCTTCTGCTCCCGCCACACCTTGCCACAAGCTATATATGGCTTCATTAATCATAGGCATGAGGATGCGATTAGCTATAAATCCTGGGTAGTCATTGACCGCTAGCGGCACTTTTCCCATCTGTACACTGAGGTCTATGACGGTCTGCACGGTCTCATCACTAGTACTATATCCTCGTATGATCTCTACGAGTTTCATGATCGGCACGGGATTCATAAAGTGCATTCCTACCACTTTATCAGGGCGAGTAGTTGCATTGGCAATCTGAGATATACTGATGGATGATGTGTTGCTCGCAAGGATACACTCAGGCGGACAGTCCTTATCTAGCTGAGCGAAGATCTGCGCCTTGAGTTGAGGGCTTTCTAGAACTGCTTCTATGACAAGCTCGCGATCACTCACCAACTGTGTAATTTCTGTGCCACCCTTGATCCGCTGAAGCGTATCGGCTTTGTCTTGCTCAGAAATCTTTTCCTTTTTGATGAGGCGATCAAGATTATTACTGATCACTTCCTTGGCGTGCTTGAGAGCATCAGGATTGAGATCTATCAGATGGACATCGTGGCCATTTTGGGCGCACACGTGTGCGATCCCATTACCCATGGTTCCTGCTCCTATGACGGCGATTTTCATATGTGTTGTTTTCAGATTTATTGGTTGAGCTAGCTCGATCCTCTGCTCCATGGATCTGTATGTCTATGACGCTAGGCCCTGGTGATTGTTGTGCTTGCTTTCGCAAAAATGCGCATTACATCCCACAAGATTCTGAGCTACAGTCTATCAGATCGCGATATACTCGCTATGTAGTCATGAGGGATATGAGTACATAAGCAGGTGACGGGAATTGTAGAGTTGACTCGATCTACTACTGATCAGTGCTTGTAGTCCGTCATATCAAGTGGACTTTCAAGAAGCTGAGCGCTAGCTCGCTTCACTGCTTTCTGCGTAAGCCTATGGAGTATAGCGTATATCGTACAGTGTATAGCGTATAGTGTATAGCGTATAGTGTATAGTGTATAGCGTATAGTGTATAGCGTATAAGTCTTGTAGCTCCTAACTTGAGGACGTCCACGTCTCAGGATAGAGCTTGTATGAGACTAGTCCAGCATTTGGACGAAAGTCCCCCTGCGATATATAGTATCCTAGTCATGTACGGATAGTAGCTAACTGGACGTGTGGAGTGCTCTAGTAGGAACCGTGGTAAAAATTACGACTTTCACAGCAAGAACTAGCACTATGATCATAGCCGACGCGGGCTCATCCTCTACTACTTGGTCCACTCTTGATGGCGTCAAGACTTGGCGGACATCTGGATACAATCCTAACTACCATGACGCTGACATCTTGGTAAATGCGCTCATAGCATTGAAAGATGATGAGATGTTCCTCGCGTCGAGTGAATCTGTGATCTACTATGGTACGGGCTGCTATCGCACAGGCCCTAGAGATATGGTTGAAGCTATGATCCGCAAGTATCTTCCTAGTAGTAAGGTGCAAGTCCACTCTGATCTTCTCGGTGCTGCGCATGCTAGCTGCGGTGACAAGGACGGGCTCATAGGTATACTGGGCACTGGTAGCTCTATATGTACCTACATAGATGGCCAAGTGACATCTCGAAGCTCCTTGGGATTTCCACTTGGTGAGGAATGCTCAGGCTATGATATCGTGCGTAGGATCCTAGAGAAATACAAGATCCGTCTCTTGCCGGTACAGATACTGGACTTTCTGAATCGAGTATTTCTGCTTGACGGTATAGGCGATCTAGACGAGCTCTATCAGCACCCAAGAGCCAATGCTGTGATGGCGTCCTATTTCAAGAAATTTGAGCCCATATTGGATCATCCTGCCGTGCAGCATCTCATAGAATCGGCCATAGAGGATTACTACCGATTCCAGATCTATCCTGCGCGTAAGGAAGTACCTTTGCAGCTTCACTTTGTGGGCACAGTTGCCTGGCGCATCAGCGGACAATTGAGAAAGTATCTAGAAGATCGAGACGTATCTGTGGGTACCATAATTGCCGCGCCGCTGCCAGCGCTGCTCACTTACTATAGCGACCTCACATGAATAATTCTGTTAAAAAAATAGCTGTATTTTCTTCTGGTGGCGACGCCCCAGGAATGAATGCTGCCATACGCGCTGTAGTCCGTACCGCTAATCACTGCGGTATCGAAGTCTATGGCATCTATCGCGGATACCAAGGTCTCATAGAAGGCGATATCAAGAAACTGGCCAATAAGGATATGGCCAATATCATTCACCGAGGTGGCACAATCTTAAAGACTGCCAGAAGTAAAGACTTCATGACTCCCCAGGGGCGACGCGATGCGCACAAGATTCTAGAGGCATATGAGATAGATGCTATGATCGCCATAGGTGGTAATGGTACTTTGACGGGTGCTAAGATCTTTATCGAGGAGTATGGCTTCCCTATCGTGGGCATACCTGGCACGATAGATAACGATCTCTATGGCACAGACTTGACGATAGGATTTGACACGGCAGTCAATACAGCCATCGAAGCTGTAGATCGCATCCGTGACACCGCAGATAGCCACAATCGGATCTTCTTCATCGAAGTGATGGGACGTCATGCGGGGTTCATAGCTCTCAATACAGGCATAGGCAGCGGAGCGAGTGATATCTTGATTCCAGAAGACTATGAGACAATGGACGATCTCATCAAAGTCGTTGGCAATAATAAGAGTCGTAAGAAACTTTTCAACTTGGTCATCGTAGCTGAAGGCTCTAAGCTAGGTGGGATTAATGCCATAGCAGATCGCGTGCAAGAAGCCTATCCCGAGCGTGAGATCAGAGTAGCTGTCATAGGACATCTACAGCGCGGAGGTAGCCCTACGGCGATCGACCGCGTACTAGCCAGTCGATTAGGCTACGGAGCTGTAAAGGCTGTGCAGGAGGGTAAAGGCGGTATCATGCTCGGCTTACGAGACAATTCTCTCAATGAAGTAAGCCTCGACGATGCGATATCTAAGAAAAAACAAGTAGCTGAAGAACTCATAGAACTGGCTAAAGTCCTCGCTTCCTAGCATGTCCATCCCGCGGATTTTACATCAAAGCTGGAAGACCACTGATATCCCCGACCAGTGGCAGATCTGGAGTGATACTGCAAAGAGACTGCATCCCGACTGGGATTATCGTCTATGGACAGACGAAGATAATGAAGCACTTATCCGCTCGAAAGTGCCTGAGTTTCTGGAGAGATATCTAGCCTATACCAAGCCCATCATGCGAGCAGATGCGGTCCGCTATGCGTATATGTATGTGCACGGCGGCATGTATTTTGACTTTGATTACGAGTGGGTACGACCCTTTGATTTGCAACAGCATGATGTGGTCTTACCGATCAGCCGAGAGGAAAATAGTGATGGTGGACTACGTGTAGGCAATTGCGTATTTGCATCTATACCTGGTCATCCCTGGTGGCGCTATGCCCTCGACACTCTCGCAGCAGAAACGGAGGAAACCCATCCGGATGTAGAAGAAATCACTGGACCGAAGTTTCTCACGAGATGCTGGAAGCAATACAGCGCGGAGCATCCTATAGAAGCCACATCGGTACACCTAGCTCCTAGACCGCAGTTTCATCCACCGAGTCCCAAGAGCGACTCCGCCTACCAGCGCATCCTTGATCGCGGAGAAGCTTATGGTATACACCATTGCACTGGTGTATGGCGGAAGCGCTGGTGGGAAGTGTGGAAGTGAGGTGATATCGCTGATCGGCGATATGACGGCACATATCAATTTATCTACTGGAAAGTTATAAGCGAATAATTTAAAAAGCGATGAATAGATTGCAGTCTACTATATCAACTACTTAGCCAGCTTCTTTTGATACTTCTCTACAGCTTTTTCCATTCGCTCCATGAGCTGCTCGACTAGGGCATCTGCATCTTCTTTACTCATCTCCATAGTTCGCATACCTGAAGTGGTAGGTACTGGCTCACCTGGACGAAGACTCTTGCCATTGGAGACACCGTACTGCGCAGTGCCAGAAAACACCTTGTCCAGTGTCTCTACATCAAATACAAGGGCTCTGACAACCACTGGACCGACAAATAGGCGCTCACCTCGATCCTTCTTAGATTTCTTTTTGTCCGCATAGGTCCCCTCAACCAATATAAAGGAGAGATAGCGAGTATCCAACTCATCACCGTAGGCATAGATCCTTTCATAAAACATCTCATCAGGCTCGCCTATACCAAACTTCTTCATCTGCTTCTCATTGAGACCCGTAGTTCCTACAGCATTAGCTGTCATTCCTTTAAAGGCTGCCAATTCAGTACCAGCCATTTGATTCTCCGTAAAGCTCAACTTCACCTCACCACTCGAAGCGTTCCTCTTCAGAGCGCCTGAAACTGTAGTGTAATACGACAAACCAAAATCCTCTGCTAGAGCACCCTTAGTCATAAAAATCGGATCTATATTGGCAAGACTAAACATATCCGGGCTTCGCTCATGGCACTTGTATTCTAGTGACACCACTCCGATAGTGGTAGATTGAGCCTGAAGCCCATAGTGTAGTAAGAAAGAAAGTCCGAGTAGTAAAATATAATTAAAGTTTTTCATTGCATTTATTTATTAGTAAAGTGATATATCGTTTATTAGCAGCTTGATCAAGAAGCAGATATGATTCTAGACGTTGCTTAGCCTCTTGATAATCTTCTGTATAATAGGCAATATGGCCCAAGCCTTTTATACATCTAGCCTCATACTTATCTATATGCAACAAGGCTGAGTACACATCTATAGCTCTAGCCTCAAATAATTTGAGCTGCTCCTCTAATATTTCATCTTTTTCTGCTTTAGATAATCTTCTCGTGCTCACCCCTTCCTCTCTTCGCAGCTCATCCAAGGTATGGTATTCGACTTGCATACGATTATTAAGAAGCTTAGTGTACGCGTCTGCCATAAGCAATCTCAGATTATGGTAATAGTCAGATGTAGTGTCTTGCACTTGAGCGATAAGGCTTTCACAAAGTTGAGACAATTGAAAAGGGTGATAGGTAAAATAGCTTAGCATTTCCTCTGCTAGCATTTCGGTCTTCATCTTGGACCTCCCCGTTATAGTGGAGAAAGAGAAAGGGATGTTTGGATAGAATGTCTATCTTAAAGCTATCAAAATATGACTAGAATGAAAAGACGGTATAGTAAAGAAGAGAAGCTACAGATCGT
>Ga0115029_1001118_pt1 | contig 20548 bp, 15 predicted proteins | sample SidtaG_3_FD_87297 | JGI IMG/M metagenome (GOLD analysis project Ga0115029, IMG submission 87297) | Marine algal microbial communities from Sidmouth, United Kingdom - Sidmouth_Asex1 metaG | ecosystem: Host-associated > Algae > Red algae > Unclassified | place: Sidmouth, United Kingdom | collected... | reverse complement strand
GGCCGGCTGCTCGAGCGTCTTGTCGATCGGCTCACCGTCCGTGCGGTCGAGATGCCTGTCCGCCGTCTCGCGCTGCTTGTCGCGCGACGCACCTCGACGCCCCTTCTTGGCGGACTCCTTGCGCGAGCCGTCCTCGGCGACCGGCTCGGCGACGACCTTCTCCCTGGAGCGGCGCTTGCCCTTGTCCTTGCCCTTCGACTTGACCTTGTCCTTCTCCTTGTCTTTCTCCCTGTCCTTGCCCTTGCCCCGACGTACGCGCTCGGCCTTGCCGACCGCCGCCGGCGTGTGCGAAACCTCGCCGAAGTCGATCTTCCGTTCGTCCAGGTTCACGTTCTCCACACTGACGACCATCGCATCGCCCAGGCGATACCGCTTGCCGGTTCGTTCGCCGACCAGCGACTGTGCCGCGTTGTCGTAGCGATAGAAATCGTTGGCCAGGCTGGTCACGTGAATCAGCCCTTCCACGTGGACACCATCCAGTTCGATGAACAGGCCGAACGAGGTGACCGCGGTCACCACGCCAGGGTACTGCGATCCGATGTGTTCCATCATGAACTCGCACTTGAGCCAGGCGAGCACATCGCGCGAGGCTTCCTCGGCACGCCGCTCGGTACTGGAGCAGCTCTCGCCCAGGCTCTGCATCGCCGCCGGCGTGTAGCGGTAGTCGCTCGCCTTGGCCCGCGACAGGATGTGCTTGATGCCACGGTGCACCAGCAGGTCGGGATAGCGGCGGATCGGCGAGGTGAAATGCGCGTACTGCTGCAGCGCCAGACCGAAATGCCCCTCGTTCTTCGGCTGGTACACCGCCTGCTGCATGGAGCGCAGCATCACCGTCTGGATGACGTGCTTGTCCGGCCGCTCGTCGATCAGGCGTGCCAGGGCAACGTAGTCCAGGCCGGTGGGCGTGCTGCCGCCACCGAGCGACAGGCCCTGCAGCGCCAGGAAGGCGCGCAGGTCCTCCAGCTTCTCCGGCTTGGGCTGCGCGTGCACGCGGTACAGGGCCGGTACCTCGTGCTTCTCGAGCAGGGCCGCGGCACAGATGTTCGCCAGGATCATGCATTCCTCGATCAGCTTGTGCGCATCGTTCCTGACCACCGGCACCAGTTCGCTGATCTTGCGGTTCTCGTCGAACACGATGCGCGTCTCGTTCGACTCGAACTCGATCGCGCCACGACGCTTGCGACTGCGCGCCAACGCCTTGTACAGCGCGTGCAGCTCGCGAATCATCGGCAGCACCGCCTTGTGCTCGGTGGCCAGCGGCGAGCCCGGCACGTTCAGCATCTCGTTGACCTGGTCGTAGGTCAGACGCGCGTGCGAGCGCATCACCGCATTGTGGAAACGGGCCCGGCGCAACTGGCCGCGCGCATCCAGCGTCATCTCGCACAGCATGCACAGGCGATCCACGTGCGGATTCAGCGAGCACAGTCCGTTGGACAGCACCTCGGGCAGCATCGGCACCACCCGCCCGGGAAAATACACCGAGGTACCGCGCTTGATCGCCTCGTCGTCCAGTGCCGTGCCGGGCCGCACGTAGTGCGCCACGTCGGCGATGGCCACCAGCAGCTTCCAGCCACCGGCCTCGGTGCGCTCGCAGAACACCGCGTCGTCGAAATCGCGTGCATCGGCCCCGTCGATGGTCACCAGCGACAGCGGGCGGATGTCGCGTCGACCGCCCCCCTTGTCCGCCTTCTCGACCTCGGTGGAGAAACCGCCGGCCTGCCGCTCGACCGCCTCGGGCCATTCCGACGGGATGCCGTGGCTGCGCAGTGCCACGTCTATCTCCATGCCTGGTTGCAGGTGCTCGCCCAGCACCTCCACCACCCGCCCCACAGGCGGCTGGCGAACGGTGGGTTGCTCGACGATCTCGGCCACCACGATGTCGTGGTCGACCGCCCCGCGCAGCGCATCGGGCTGGATCATCAGATCCTGGTGGATGCGCTTGTTGTCCGGCGAGACGAACGCCACGCCGTGCTCGATGATCAGGCGACCCACCAGCGAGCGATTGGCGCGCTCGACCACCTCGACGATGCGCCCCTCTCGCCGGCCGCGCCGATCCGTACCGGTCACCGCGGCCACGACGCGGTCCCCGTGCAGCACCTGGCGCATCTGCTTGCCGTTCAGGAACACGTCGTCCCCACCCTCGTCGGCCACCAGGAAGCCGAATCCGTCCTTGTGGGCGCTGATGCGGCCGGCAATGAGATCGCTGGCGTGCACCGGGACCAGCGCCTGCTTGCGATTCTCGATCAACTGACCGTCGCGCAGCATGGCCATGACGCGGCGACGCAGCGCCTCGCGCGCATCGTCGTCGGCAAGCTCCAGCACTTCGCCCAGGCGCGCCAGATCCATCGGCGCCTTCTCGGCGCCCAGCGTGGCGAGGATGTGCTCGCGACTGGCGATCGGCGATTCGTAGCGAGCCTGCTCGCGCTCGCGATGCGGATCCTGTCCGCGGCGCGAACGGTCGCGCTTGTCTGCACTCATGATGGTCCGAAACGGGTGTGTGCGCGGAGGTTACTTGAAACAGCCGCAAGGAACGATCAATCGGGCGTTGACGGGCGCGAATGACTTGGGTATCTTTCGCGCTCGCCGCCCCCGGCCGCAAGCTGCAAGGTTTGCTCGGTGCGGTGAGCAAGTCCCCTCTGCCGAGGTGGCGGAATTGGTAGACGCGCTGGCTTCAGGTGCCAGTGGGGGCAACCCCGTGGAGGTTCAAGTCCTCTTCTCGGCACCAGGTTGATCAGGACGGGATCCGTGCACGTTACGGGCCTCCCTCGTCCTCTTCGCGTCTTCGACGCCCCCTGCCGCGCCTGCATCCATGCTCGTCAATGACCAGGGCGTGCTCGTCAATGACAAGCGCGGCACCCGGTCCGGCTCAGGCAGCGCGTTGCTCGTCCCGTTCCCGTTGCGTGCGCAGAAGCTCCGTCATGTCCGGCGACCACAGCGGGCGACTGAAGTGGTAGCCCTGCACGATCGCGCACCCGTGAGCCTGCAACCAGCGAAACTCCGCTTCGGTTTCGACGCCTTCGGCAACCCCTTCCAGATCCAGCGACGCGATCATCGCCAACGTGGCGGCCAGTACCTTTTCGGTGCGTGAATGCCGGTCGACGCCGGTCACGAACGACCGATCGATCTTGAGCGTATCGATCGGCAGCGCCGCCAACGCGCCGAGCGTCGAGATGCCCTTGCCGAAATCGTCCAGCGCGACGCGCACTCCCAGGCGCCGAAGCTCGCTCAACGCACCGACCAGGTCGTCGTCCGCGTCGGCCACCCCGCTTTCGGTCAGCTCGACCTCCAGGCAGGCGGCGGGCATCCGCCTGTGGGCCAGCGCCTCGCGCACCTCGGCCACCACGTCGCCAAGCCGGAACTGGCGCGGCGACACGTTGATCGAGATCCGCTCAGGGGCGATGCCCTCTTCGTGCCAGCGCAGCCACTGGTCGCAGGCGTCGTGCAGCACGCGCCTGCCGATGTCGACGATCGTTCCATTGTCCTCGGCGATCGACACGAACACCTCGGGCGAGACGAAACCGAACTGCGCGTGCTCCCACCTCAGCAAGGCCTCGACTCCCTGGATACGTCCGCTGGCGACGTTGATCTGCGGTTGGTACTGCAACGTCAGCGATGCCGAGGCGACCGCACCCTTCAAGTCCAGTTCGAGCCGCCGGCGATGCTCGATGCCATCCCGGATGGAGCGATCGTAGCGCTGGAAGCCGGACGTCCCGCCCTTGGCCGCGCACAGCGCCAGATCCGCGCACCGCAGCAGGTCGTGCACCGCCGTCGCATCGTCCGGGTACACCGCCATCCCGATGTTGGCCCGGGTCAGGTGCGTCTGTCCGCTCAACGGTACCGGTGCGGACAGCGCATCGGCGATTCGCTGCACGACCTCGGTCGCACGCTCGATATCGTCGAACGAGATCACGAACTCGTCACTGCCCAGGCGGGCCAGCGCCATCGGGTTCGGCGGCGCGGGAATGCCTGCGCCGCACGGCACGACGCCATCGCGATCGTCGGTGACGCACCGCGAGAGCCGATCGGCGATCTCGCACAGCAGCGCATCGCCGACCGCCAATCCGAATCGATCGTTGAAGCGCCTGAAACCGTCCAGATCGATGAGCAGCATCGCGAATCTATCGGCCCGAGCCGCGTGCGGGATTTCCGTCGCCACGCGCTCCTCCAGGCGGGTCATGAACCACAGGCGGTTGAACAGGCCGGTAAGCCGATCCTCGAAGGCCAGCCGCTCGGTTCTCTCGTGCGAAGCCCGGACCGCCTCGATCGACTCGCTGAGGCGCTGGTGCATGCGGTGAAACGCTGCGGCCAGCTCTCCGATCTCGTCCTGCCGGCGACTGGACGACAGCAATCCTCCCCGCTCGCCCCGCTCGATCGCCATGGCACTGTGCCCGAGGCCGCGAATCGGCACGATCAGCAGGATCCGCAGCAGCACGTAGAACAGCGTCACCGCCACCAGGATCGACAACGCGGTCACCAGGGCCACGCTTCTGGCCACGCCGGTGGCGAGTCTGTCCGAGGCCGCATCCGGCACGATCGCGGCGATCGTCATCGTGTCGAACAGCGGTCGCTGGGCGACGGTGTACCAGCGTTCGTCGATGGCGATGCGGGCAGGATCGGCGCTGGCCCCGGGGCCCGCCAGTTCACGCTCCAGCCGGGACAGCGCGACGCGCTCCGACGATGCGCCGGTACCGCCGTGCGCATCGAACACCGCGCGGCCCATCCGGTCGAGCACCAGGATGCGCGACGATTCGCCGAAGGACTCGTTGCTGCCTTCGCGCCTCAGGAAATCCAGCCCGGCCGCGATGACCAGGTAGCCGTGCAGGCGCCGCTGCGGGCGGGCATCGCCGTCCGCCGGATCGGCCAGCTCGATAGGCCGGGCGATCATCAGCACCAGCGAACCGTCGTCCGGGTGCGGCACCACGTTCGTGTGCACGGCCAGACCCCAGTTCAGGCCGACCTGCCGGAACCAGGCGGCGTCCGCCTCGTTCCGCGAGCGATTGACCAGACCGGCCTCGGCCACGCGAATCAGCTCGCGACCATCGCGGCTGAGCAGCCGCAGTTCCCGGAAGTCCGGCACCCGACGCTGCATGCGCTCGAACAGTGAACGAACCGGATCGGCTGTTCGCTCACCGCGCCCCGAAGAGCCGGACACGTCGCGAAAGTACTGCACGATCGGCTCGGCGTCGCCGAACAGGCTGGCGTTGACCTCGTTCATGTCCACGTAGGCGCGCGCCGTCGCCTGCACGCGCTCCATCGCGATGTCGATGCGGGCGAGTTGCTCGCTGGCGATGCCGGCGCTCAGCTTGCCGTACATGGCGAACCCGAGCGTCGCGAGCGAGACGGCGATCGCGGGCACGATGGCGAGTAGAAGTTTGCCCTGCAGCCGCATCCGGATGTGTTCGGTCGCCGGAAGAGGCTCCCGGCTGTACTTTCGTAGCGGCACGATGACCGAACCGTTGAGCGCGGTGACGGGCGAGCGACACGCGGTCTCAGTCGAACGGGCGCCGGAAGACGATGTTCTCGTCGCGCTCGGGACCGGTCGAGACCAGATGGATCGGCGTCTCGACCAGTTCTTCCAGCCGGGCGATGTAGGCGCGCGCCGGAGCCGGCAATCGCGCCGCCTCGGTGACGCCACGGGTCGAGCACCGCCATCCCGGCATCGTTTCGTAGACCGGCACGCAACGCGTCCACCCTTCCGCGCCGAGCGGCGGATGGTCGACGGTACCACCGTCGAACTCGTAACCGATGCAGACCGACAGTTCGGCCAGCTCGTCCATGACATCCAGCTTGGTCAGGCAGATCCCGGTGACCCCGTTCAGCAGGCAGGCACGCCGAACGGCCACGGCGTCGAACCAGCCACAACGGCGCTGGCGGCCGGTGGTGGCTCCGAACTCGTGTCCGCGTTGACCGAGCAGCTCGCCGACCTCGTCGAACAGCTCGGTCGGAAACGGTCCGGCGCCGACCCGCGTGGTGTAGGCCTTGGTGATGCCCAGTACGTAATCGATGGCGTTCGGGCCGCACCCGGACCCCGACATCGCCGCACCGGACACCGTGTTCGAGGAAGTGACGAAGGGATAGGTACCGTGATCCACGTCCAGCAGGGACCCTTGCGCGCCCTCGAACAGCACGTGCCGACCCGCCTTGCGATAGGCCGCGATGAGGCCGGGAACATCGGCGATCATCGGAATCAGCCGGCTGGCGAATTCGCGGGCCATGGCCGAGATGCCCGCCACGTCCACCGGCGGCAGGTCGTAGCGCGTCAGGGTGGCATCGTGGTGTCGCGCAGCGGTGGCAAGCTTGGCATCGAACGCCTTCAGATCGCACAGGTCCTGCACCCGCAAGGCGCGCCGGCCGACCTTGTCCTCGTAGGCCGGCCCGATGCCTCGACCGGTGGTACCGATCGCGTCGCGCCCGGCGGCACGCTCGCGTGCCTGATCCAGCGCCTCGTGGTACGGCAGGATGAGCGGACAGCCGCCGCTGACCACCAGCCGCTCGCCGACCGGCACCCCGCGCTCGGCCAGGCTGTCCATTTCCTTGAACAGCGCCGGCGGCGAGACCACGACCCCGTTGCCGATGACGCACGTCACCCCGTCGCGCAGGATTCCGCTGGGAACCAGGTGCAGCACCGTGGTCTGATCGCCGATCACCAGCGTGTGGCCGGCGTTGTGCCCGCCCTGGAAGCGGACCACCAGCTCGGCCTGGGCGGTGAGCAGATCGACGATCTTGCCCTTTCCCTCGTCACCCCATTGGGTGCCGAGCACCAAAACGCTATCGGACATGTCGCCTCTCTGGTTGAAGTGCCGGATCAGGACGCGATGCGCGCCTGTACCGTCCAGCCAGCCTCGGACCGTACCAGCTCGCGCTCGATGCCGACATCGTCACCGACGCACGCCAGGCTGGATATCACGCATTCTCCTTCCGCGCGCAGCCTTGCGGCGGCCTGCCACGCGCCTTCGGCCTCCGGATCGGCCAGCAGGATCGGCAGGCCCTGCGGCTGGGCCGTCGTCTGCCGGACCGCCAGTCTGGCCAGGTCTCCGCTGAACCCGGTGGCGGGCCGGGCCTTGCCGAAGGCCTGGCCGATCGCGTCGTACCGGCCGCCCCGGGCAAGCTGCACGCCCGCCCCGTCATGCGCCGCGAACAGCATGCCGGTGTGATACCGATAGCCGCGCAGGTCCCCCAGGTCGAGGTGCACCGCCACATCGGGATGGCTTCGCGCGATGCCCTCCACCATGTCGGTCAGCGTGGCGATCGCCTCGATCGCACGGGTCGCCCGGTCCGCCAGCAGGCCTCTCGCCTCTTCCAGCATGTCGATTCCGCCGCGCAGAAGCGGCAGCCGGCCCAGCGCCTGCAGCGCCGGATCGCCGGCATGCCCCTCGCACGCCTCGATCAGCCGCTGCACATCGGGCGCCGAACCGCGCACCATCGCGTCATAGAGGCGCTGTCGGTCCACCGGAGCGCAGCCTGCCTCCTCGACCAGCCCGGCGTAAACCCCGACATGGCCGAGCGAGAGGGTCAGCGACGCCGGGTCGATGCCCGACAGCAGCACCGACTCGAGCATGAGCCGGCAGACCTCCAGATCGCTCTGCACGCCGGCGTGCCCGAACAGCTCGGCGCCGAACTGAAGGGGGTTGCGGCTGTCACCGACCGCATCGGTCCGAGCCCTGAGCACGGTCCCGGTGTACATCAGTCGCGTCGGCACCTCGCGTCCGAGCGAGTGTGCATCGATACGGGCCACCTGGGGCGTCATGTCCGCGCGCACCCCCAGCGCACGCCCGTCCTGCTGGTCGATCAGCTTGAAGGTCTGCAGGTCCATCACTTCACCGGTACCCGTCAGCAGGCTGTCCAGGTACTCGATCAGGGGCGGCATGACCGGCTCGAAGCCCCAACCGGCCCCCAGGTCGACGAAGCGCCGGCGCAACCGGTCCAGTCGCCTGGCATCGTCGGGCAGCCATTCGTCCACGCCGTCCGGCAGTCGCCAGCGATCGGTTCCCGTCTCGATCACGAGCCGGACACCTCGGTGCGCGGAGGCACGAGCGCATCGCCGAGCATCGAACCGGCCTTCATCGCGCGATGGCGAGCAACAGGGCACCGAACAGCAGCATCGCCAGGCCGATGGTGCGAAGCTGGCCATCGGCCAGCTCGATCAGTTGCCTGGCCGCCTGCTTCCAGGCGCCAGGGCCCACGCTCAGCAGCAGACCCTCGAGCACCAGCACGAGGGCGACGGCCGCCACGATTTCGCTCCACACCGATCGCCTCGCGTCATGCTGTCGTGAAAATCGACGTCGTGCCGACTCGCCTACTCGGACAGCGTGCTCGACGAGCCGCTGGCCACGGCTTCGTCGGTACCCGCATCCGTGCCCGTACCGGCACGGCTTTCGGCGCTCTCCCCATCGGTGTCGCCGCCGGCGCCGCCCGACCCGCCAGACCCGTTCGGGCTGTTGAAGAAGCGGAAGAACTCGGAATCGGGCGACAGCAGCATCACATCGTTGTTGCCGCTGAAGGCCGTGCGATACGCACCCAGCGAGCGGTACAGATTGTAGAACTCGCGATTCTGGGTGTACGCCTCGGCGTAGACACGCGCCGACTCGGCATCGCCCGAGCCACGCGTCTGCTCGGCTTCGGCGTACGCGGTGGCCAGCGTCTCCTCGCGGATACGATCGGCCGCCGCCCGGATCCGCTTGGCTTCCTCCTCACCCTGCGAACGGATCTCGCGCGCGATCTTCTCGCGATCGACCTCCATGCGCTGGTACACGGATTCGCGGACGTCTTCGGGCAGTTCCACCTTCTTGACGCGCATGTCCACCACCTCGATGCCGAGGCTGTCGGCCTGGCGATCGACCGGATCGCGAATGGCATCGCGCAGGCTGGAACGCGCCGACGAGACGACTTCCCGGATCGTCAACTTGCCGAAGGCGTTACGCAGGCTTTCCCGCGCGAACTGGGCCAGACGGTTGTTGGCGAATTCCTCGCTGCCGCTGACCGCGGTGAAGAAGAGCTGCGGATCGTCCACCCGCCACTTCACGAACGTGTCGACGATGACGTTCTTTTCCTCGTTGGTCAGCACCGGCTCGGGTGGCACGTCCATGGTCAGGATGCGCTGGTCGAACTTGACCACGCGCTCGAGCAACGGCACCTTGAAGTGCAGGCCCGGCTGGTAGTCGGAGCGTGTGATGTTGCCCAGGAACAGCTTGATCGCCGTCTCGCGCTCGTTGACCGTGAACACGGCCGAGCTGAGCACCAGCAGCGCCAGCGCGACGGCCAGCAGGACGAACGGGTTGGTCAGACGTTTCATTGCAGTGCTCCGCGCTCGCGGCTACGACTGTTGGATGGACGGGTGTCCGTGGTCCGGCTCGGCAGATCGACGAAGCGTGGCTGATCGTTCGAGGCGCCGGACAGATCACCGTTGCCACGAGCCGCGTTGCCCGAGTTGTCACGCTGCTCGATCAGCTTGTCGATCGGCAGGTACATCAGGCTGTTGCTGCCGTTGCCGCCGGTGCCCCCTTCCATCAGGACCTTGGTCGAGTTGCTCAGCACCGTCTCCATCGCTTCCAGGTACAGACGCTCGCGGGTCACCTCGGGCGCTTTCTCGAACTCCTCCAGCAACGACAGGAACCGCTGCGATTCACCGATGGCGGCCTGCTCGACCCGCGTGCGATACCCCTGAGCCTCCTCGATGACACGTTGCGCATCACCCCGGGCCCTCGGCACGACCTCGTTCAGGTAACCCTGGGCCTCGTTGATGAAACGCTCGCGATCCTCGCGCGCCTTGATGACGTCGGAGAAGGCCGCCTGGACTTCGGCCGGCGGCTGCCCCTTCTCGAAGCTGACCTCGGTGATCTCGATGCCCACGTCGTAGGTTTCCAGCACCGCCTGCATGGCCGACTTGGTATCGGTCGGAATCAGTTCCCGGCCTTCGGTCAGCACGGATTCCAGGTCGGTCTGCCCGATCACCTCGCGCAAGGCGCTTTCCATGACCTGATTCAGCGTCTCGTCCGGGCCGAGCACGTTGAACAGGTAGTCCTCGGCGCTGCTGATGCGATACTGGACCGCGATCTTGATGTCGGCCAGGTTCTCGTCCTGGGTCAGGATCAACTGATCGGGCAACGTGGTGGAACGCACCTGCTGCACGTCGATCTTCTCGACCATCTGGATCGGGTATGGAATGTGCCAGTGCGGACCGGCGTTCGTGGTCTTCACGTGGCGTCCGAACTGGGTCACGACGCCCGCCTCGGCCGGCTCGATGATGTAGATGCCGCTGAGCGCCCACAGACCCACCAGCACCGCGGCCACCAGGCCGATGCCCTTGCCGGTCAGGTTACCGCCGGGCAGTCCGCCGGACGATCGCCCGCCGGACGATGAGGGTCGCCGTCCACCGCCGCCGAACAGGCCGTCGAGCTTCTTGCGAACGTTCTTGAAGACCTCGTCGAGGTCGGGAGGTCCACCGCTGTTCTTGCGGTTGCCCCACGGATCGTTTTCGTTGCCGCCGGGCTCATTCCAGGCCATGTGTTCTGTTCTTTCTCCAGAGCCGGCTCGCTAGGAACCGGCGATTGCATTCATCCGCCGGCCGGCACCGCGTGCGGTGACGGTTCGGGATCGAGGTACTCACTTATACGGTGTTCGGCAGCGATTCGTCCAAACTCGATCGCGTCCATCTCCAGCGACAACCACGCCGAACCGTCTTCGCACACCCGTTCTTCGTGCACCGCATCGGCGGCATAGAATCGTGCCCGCAATCGACCTTGAGCCGGCGACACCTGCAACCAGCCGACGGTGCGCCGACCCTGCACCCGTTCGGCGATCGCCGCGACCAGCGCATCGATGCCGATATCGCGCAGCGCCGAAACCCGCACCGACACCGGTACGCCGGCGTCGTCGGCCTCGGTGCCCGGCTGTTGCCCGGACACGTCGATCTTGTTGAACACCATCAGCTGCGGAACGTCCTCGGCACCGATGCCGCCGAGCACCAGATCGACATCGACGCGGTGCTGCGCACGCTCCTCGTCCGCGTCGTCCACCACGTGCAGCAGCAGATCGGCCTCCAGCGTCTCGGTCAGCGTCGAGCGGAACGCATCCACCAGCTCGTGCGGCAGGTCACGGATGAACCCCACCGTATCGGCGAACACGACCGCGGTGCCGCCCGGCAGGATAACCCGTCTGAGCGTGGGATCCAGCGTTGCGAACAATTGATCGGCCGCGTAGATCGACGCGTCGGTCAGGCGATTGAACAGCGTGGACTTCCCGGCATTCGTGTACCCCACCAGCGCCACGGTGGGCACGCCCGACTTGCCACGCTGGCTGCGGCCCTGTTCGCGCTGGCGTCGTACCTTCGCCAGGCGCTGCTTCAGCACCCTGACCCGCTCGCCCAGCAGTCGCCGGTCGGTTTCCAGCTGCGTCTCGCCCGGCCCGCGCAGGCCGATGCCGCCCTTTTGCCGCTCCAGGTGCGTCCAGCCTCGCACCAGGCGGGTGGACATGTGGGTCAGCTGGGCCAGCTCGACCTGCAGCTTGCCTTCGAAGGTGCGCGCCCGCTGGGCGAAGATGTCCAGGATCAGGCTGTTGCGATCGAGCACGCGCACGCAGAGCTCGCGCTCCAGGTTGCGCTCCTGGCTGGGCGTGAGGCGCTGGCCGAACAGCACCACGTCCACCGGCTCGCCACCTTCGGCCTCGGCCGCGAACGCCAGCGCGCTCTTCAGCTCCTCGATCTTGCCGGTACCGATGAAGTGGCGCGCGGTCGCCCGCTGGCGACTGGCGGTGATCAGTTCCACCACCTGCAGCCCTGCCGAGCGCGCCAGCTCCACGAACTCGGCACGATCGGCGTCCAGGTCACCGGCACTGCCGGCGGCCTGCCGGACGTCGATGTGGACCAGCAGCGCACGGTGACCTGAATCGGGGCGTTCGAACAAGAGGCGTCAGACGGTGGCTGGGAAATTCGACGCGACAGGCGTCACCGGGCAGGCATCATTCGGACACGTCGTCGCCATCACCGTGCAGCGGCACCTTGACGGGTCGGCTGGGCACGACCGTGGAGATGGCGTGCTTGTAGACCATCTGGTTGACGGTATTCTTCAGCAGCACGACGAACTGATCGAACGATTCGATCTGCCCCTGCAACTTGATACCGTTCACCAGGTAGATCGACACCGGCACGCGCTCCTTGCGAAGCGCGTTCAGGAACGGCTCCTGAAGGGACTGCCCTTTGGCCATGCGCTTCTTGCCCTGCGTGGGTTGACGACTCGAGACCCCGAGGGCCAGACGCTCAGGAGTGCGGCCGTTCGGGATAGCCTGCCGACCGCCCGATCCCGCATTCCAAGGCGGAATTGTCGCCCCGTGCACATAGCGTGTCAACGTTCACGTCATCCCGACGCTCGATTCAGCCGGTATTCAGCACGATTGCCCGACCGTTCAAGCCGGCCCGTTCCGGGTTGCCGATCGCGCGTCGCCGTCATGACGTCATCCCGATTCCTCCACCCGCTCTACCGCCCGCTCCAACGCCTGCCGCGCCGCACGCTCCACCTCGTCGTGCTCGCCGGTTGCCTGCTCGCCGCGATGCCCGCCCCCGGTTCCGCCAGCGCCAGCGCCGGCACGGCGCCGAACGCCGGCGTGTCCGGTGGAGCGCTGGTCGCACGCGGACCGTTCGGCGACGACGTCTGGATCGACTCGGTCAGCGTGTCCCGCGGACCCGATCGGGATCGCGACGGTTTCGCCTCCGGCCTGCAGGTGTCCTTCGATGCGGACACCGACGGTCCGGACATCGAGGCGTACGCGCGACTGTCGCTGAGCGGCAGTGGCGGTGTCGAACGGCTGCTGTACGACACCGCGCCCTTCTGGTTGCATCAGCGCAGTTCACAGGATCGCATCGACGTGGAGCTGGACCTGCTCGATCGCTTCGCGGCGGACCGTTACGACCTGCTGATCGAGCTGCGCCAGGTTCGACGCGACGCGCTGCTCGACGTCGTCGACCGACGCGTGTTCGCCAATCTGGGCGGTATCGCCCTCGAGGATGCCCGGCGCGACGGACGCATCGCCGACGACCCGTTCCGGATCGGCTACCAGACCGGCTACAGCAGTGGCGGTCAGGCCTCGTCCAGCTACGTGGCGGTGGACTACGCCGGCGCGGGCGGGCCGTGGGGCCTGGCGGCGCTGATCGCGCTGGCCCTCTGGCGCCGGTGCCGTCGGCGCTCCCCGTTCGCTACGGGGGCCGGGCGCGCCGGGAGCGCCGCTTCGGGCAGAGTGATGCCTCCGGACAGCTCGGTGGTCGACGACCTCGCGGACGGCAGGCGCACGACCCTATACTCGTGACGCGGCATCGGGTCGCGGCACGACAGCGGAAATGGACCGGATGGATCATCGCGCTACCCACCGCCGTTCGCTGGAGGATCCGGACGGTTTCTGGCTCGACGTCGCGCAGGCGACCGATTGGGATCGGGCGCCCCGGCACGGCATCGACAGCCGTGACAGTCCGTTCGATCGCTGGTTCGGCGACGGGCGGCTGAACGCCTGCCACAACGCGCTCGATCGCCATGTGGCCAACGGTCGCGCCGAGCAGGTCGCGATCGTTCACGACAGCCCGGTCACCGGCACCGTGCGTCGGTTCACCTACGCCGAGCTGCTCGAGCAGACCGCCCGCTTCGCCGGTGCCCTGGCGGCACGGGGCGTCGCGAAGGGCGATCGGGTGATGATCTACATGCCGATGGTGCCCGAGGCGGTGGTGGCGATGCTCGCCTGCGCCCGCCTCGGAGCGGTGCACTCGGTGGTGTTCGGCGGCTTTGCCGCGAAGGAGCTGGCGGTACGCATCGACGACTGCACCCCGACGGTGATCGTGGCCGCCTCGTGCGGCATCGAGCCGACGCGCACCCTCGCCTATCACCCGTTGCTTTGCGAGGCGATGTCGAGCGCGCAGCATCGGGTGGAGACCTGCATCGTGCTGCAGCGCCCCGCCCTGCGGGCAGAACTGGTCGCCGGCCGGGACCACGACTGGGAAACCGTCATGGCCGCGGCCGAGCCTCATCCGTGCGTCAGCATGGCGAGCACCGATCCGCTCTACATCCTGTACACCTCGGGCACCACCGGAAAGCCCAAGGGTGTGGTGCGGGACACCGGCGGCACGGCGGTCTCGCTCGACTGGAGCATGTCGGCCATCTACGACGTGCAGCCCGGAGACGTCTACTGGGCCGCCTCCGACATCGGCTGGGTGGTCGGGCACTCCTACATCGTGTACGGCCCGCTGCTGCACGGCTGCACCTCGATCCTGTACGAAGGCAAGCCGGTCGGCACGCCGGATGCGGCGGCGTTCTGGCGAGTCATCCAGGATCATCGGGTGAACGTGCTGTTCACCGCCCCGACCGCCTTCCGGGTGATCAAGAAGGAGGACCCGCAGGCGAGGCGGGTCGCCGACTACGACGTCTCCTCGCTCAGGCGCCTGTTCTTCGCCGGCGAACGCTGCGACCCGGACACGCTCGAATGGGCGGCACGCGCCCTGGACGTGCCGGTCATCGACCACTGGTGGCAGACCGAGACCGGCTGGTCCATCGTCGCCAACTGCACCGGCATCGAGCCGCTGCCGGTCAAGCCGGGCTCGCCGACCTTGCCGGTGCCCGGCTACGACGTGCAGGTGCTCGACGCGGACGGCCGAGCGGCACCGGTCGGTGATGTCGGCTCGATCGTGGTGCGACTGCCGCTGCCACCGGGCACCTTCACCACGTTGTGGAACGCGCCCGATCGCTATCGCCAGGCCTATTTCAGCCGCTACCCGGGATATTACGAGACCGGCGACGCCGGCTTCATCGACGCGGACGGCTACGTCTTCGTGATGGCGCGCACCGATGACGTGATCAACGTGGCGGGGCACCGCCTGTCGACCGGCGCGATGGAGGAGGTGCTGGCCGCCCATCCGGACGTGGCCGAGTGCGCGGTGATGGGGGTGAACGATCCGGTGAAGGGTCAGATACCGGTCGGCCTGGTGATCCTGAACACCGGTGTGGAGCGATCGCACGACGATATCCGCGCCGAACTGGTCGTGCGCGTGCGCGAAACGATCGGACCGGTCGCCGCCTTTCGCTCGGTGGCCGTGGTGGAACGGCTGCCCAAGACGCGCTCGGGCAAGATCCTGCGCGCCACGATGCGCTCGATCGCCGATGGCAGTCCGTTCAACATGCCCGCCACCATCGAGGACCCGGACGTGCTGGAGGACATCCAGGCGTCGCTGGCCGGCCTCGGGCTGACCGGCAAGCGCACGTGAGGGGGCGGCTGAATCACGTCGCGCTGGTGGTCGGCGACCTGCAGGCCGCCAGCCGGACCTGGGCACGCACGCTCGACATTCCGGTGGGCGAACCGCAGCCTTTGCCCGAGCACGGCGTCACCGTCGCCTTCATCGATCTTCCGAATACGCGCCTGGAACTGCTCGAGCCGCTGGGCGACGGCTCACCCGTGAGCCGGTTCCTGGAAAGGCATGCCGGCGGCGGCCTGCACCATGTGTGCATCGAGGTCGACGACATCGTCGCCGAACGGGACCGGCTGGTCGCCACCGGCTGCCGCGTGCTGGGCGATGGCACGCCGCGCACGGGCGCGCACGGCAATCCCGTGCTGTTCCTGCATCCGACCGATCTGCACGGCACGCTACTGGAACTGGAACAGGTCAGCCGGACATGACTCATCCGAACGAGACACGCGTCGAGGTCACCGCCTTCTTCGACGAAGCGTCGCACACGCTCAGCTACGTGGTGCAGGATCCGGACGGGGCGGCCTGCGCGGTGATCGATCCGGTGCTGGACTTCGACTACGCGGCCGGCCGCATCGCCACGGAACAGGCCGAACGAATCGTTGCCCACATCGAGCAGCGGGGGCTGGAGCTTGCGTGGATCGTCGAGACGCACGTGCACGCCGATCACCTGTCGGCCGCGCCCTGGTTGCAGCAGCGCCTGGGCGGTCGCATCGGCATCGGCAGCGGCATCACGGTCGTGCAGGACACCTTCGGCAAGGTGTTCAACGAGGGGTGCGAGTTCCAGCGTGACGGCTCTCAGTTCGACGCCCTGTTCGAGGATGACGACCGGTACACGATCGGCACGATCGAGGCGCGCGTCATGCACACCCCCGGCCACACGCCCGCCTGCACGGTTCACCTGATCGGTGACGCCGCCTTCGTCGGCGACACGCTGTTCATGCCGGACGGCGGCACGGCGCGTGCCGACTTTCCGGGCGGGGACGCCGGCCAGCTGTACGACTCCATCCAGCGCGTGCTCGCGCTGCCCGAGGCGACACGGCTGTTCATGTGCCACGACTACGGGCCGAACGGGCGGGAGATCCGCTGGGAAACCACGGTGGGAGAGGAACGAGAACACAACATTCACGTCGGTCGCGGCACTTCGCGAGAGGCATTCGTGAGCCTGCGCACCGAACGCGACGCCACGCTGAAGATGCCGGGTCTGATCATCCCGTCGCTGCAGGTGAACATGCGGGCTGGCAGGCTGCCGCGCGACGAGCAAGGCAGCCCGACGCTCAAGGTGCCGCTGAACGGGCTCTGATCACCGGGAATCCGGGTCGGGCGTGCCGCGTCGGCTGTCAAGCGCCGTGCCCAGCAAACCGAACAGCTGCTCCGGACTGCACGGCTTGTGCAGCACGGGCAGTCGCGTCGCGGCGATCTCCTGCAAGCGATCCCTGGCCACGTCGCCGGTGATGATGATGGCCGGCACATCGCATCCCAGCCGTGCCCGCACCGCGTCGATCGCCTCGCCGCCGGTCTCTCCCCCCCGCAGTCGCCAGTCGGACAGGATCACCCCGGGCGCCTCGCCGATCTCGTCGAGCAACTCCAGCGCTTCGGCAGCCGAGCTGGCCGAGACGCTGATGCCGCCCCACGCATCGATGATCCCCTCGAGCGCCTCGCGTGCGCTACGTTCATCGTCGATCACCAGGACCAGCTGGCCGTCCAGCCTGGCGGGCTCTGACGAGACGTCGGGCGGCGCTGACGTGTCGACATCGCCGGCCAGGCCCGCCGGCAACAGGATCCGGAAGCGGGTGCCGCTGCCCGGCACGGAATCCAGCACCAGGTCGAGTTCGAGCAGCGCGGCGATGCGACGCACGATCGACAAGCCGAGCCCGATCCCCTGGGAACGATCGCGCTCGGGATTGCCCAGCTGCACGAACTCCTCGAACACACGTTCGTGGTCGATCGCGGAGATGCCGGAACCGGTGTCGAACACCGTCACGGCGATACCGGTTCCGGACCGTTCGAGCCGTAGCCCGACGCTTCCCCGGACGGTGTAGCGCACCGCATTGCCGAGCAGGTTGCCGAGCAACTGCTCCAGCAGGGCCGCATCGATACGCACGATGGGTGCCCGCTCCACGGCATGCTCGATCACGAACGCCAGCCCCTTCGCGCGGGCCTGCGGTTCGAACGAGGTGCGCAGCCGCTGCACCACCTGATCCAGATCGACCGATGCGATGCGTGGACGCAAGGTGCCCGCGTCGAGTCGCGATACGTCCAGGATCGCGTTGAACAGGCCTTCGAGCGCCCGGCCCGATTCGTCGATCTTGAAGACCAGCCGTTGCGCATCCTCGTCGGCGTTGCCGGCCAATCGGGAAGCCAGCGTCGCGGTGAACAGCCTGAGAGAGTGCAGGGGCTGGCGCAGATCGTGGCTGGCCGCACTGAGGAAGACCGATTTCGCCGCATTGGCACGTTCGGCTCGAACCCGCGCCCTGTCGCTGTGGGATTTCTCCTCGGTCAGTCGATCGACCAGATCGAGGTTGTCGAAACGCAGTCTGATGCCCTCCATGACCGCATTCGCGGTTGCCCGCGAGGTGATGAACGACACCATCAGGTACAGCAGGAGCAGTGCGCCGATGGTCCGGTATCCCGGCGCATCGAGCACGAGGAACGCGATCACCAGAGGCACCAGCATCGGAAAGACGTACAGTGCGTACATCGCACGCAGGTGCGAGATGAAGCCGGTGGCGCTGGCAACCAGTCCGACCAGCACCATGACCACCGACAGCGACACCACGACCTCGTCGGGCGAGATGGCCAGGTAACCGAGAAGCCCCCACAGGACGGCGTTCGAACTGGAAGCCACCAGCAACCAGCGATGCCGCCGCGTGACGTTGAGCATGTCGGTAGGCGTTCGCATCAGACGCCGACGGCCGGCCCATCGGGCAAGGCTCAGCCCGACCAGCACAAGCAGCCACCATTTCGGCCACTCGGACTCGACCCGGGCATCGATGACGACGCTCATCACGATGCCGGCCAGCAACGTGCCGCGAATGATTCCCGGCAGGTGCCCGCTCAGCAGGTCGAGCTGGGCGACCAGCGTGGGCGACCCGTCATCGCGGCGCATCCGATCGTCGGGTTGGTCCAGATGCGGCATGCCCGAGTATTGACCGCTGCCGGCACGCGGTGCAACCGCGACCTGGCGTCCGGCCCGAACGGGCCGTCACACCGTGCGGTGGGCGCCACTCCACTCGACCCGGGCGCCACCGAGGCGCCCGGGCGACACGCCATCAGATCTGGGTCTTCACGACCAGTGCGTTGTCCACCTCTTCCACCCCGTCGACCGAGGCGGCGGCCTCGCCGGCGACCTGCTTCTCCTCTTCGGTCTCCACGAAGCCGCTCAACTGGACCACGTTGCGAAAGCTCTCCACCTCGACGTCGAGCAGAGTCTCCAGATCCCGCTGCGCAAGCTCGGTCTTGACCTTGGCGACCAGTGCCTCGTTCTCCAGCAGCTCGCTGGTGCTCTGGTGTTCGGGCGTGGCGGCGCAGCCCGCCAGGGCGATGAGCGAGGCGGCGCACAGGCCGGCGATCCACGGTGCGCGACGAGCGGAGAGTGCAGCGATGGCTTTCATGGGCAAGAAGATCCGGTTGGGACGAGTAGGGAGCCGAAAAGTAGCGTCTGCACAGGCTTGCGTCCTCGCGTCAGAAAATTCTCCCTCGCGACCCGCCGTGCCGGTTCGGCGAGTTCGTCGGGCGCCCTCGCCTATACTCGCGGGCCCTTCGAAGCCGACCGACCGATGATCCCGTTCCTGGTGATGGCAACCGTCCTGGTGCTGATCGCGCTCGTGGTCCTGCTGCGCAGCGTGTTCGACGACCGCGATGACCCATCGGTGGCGATCGCGCTGCGCACCGAGAACATCGCGATCGCCCGCGAACAGCTCGATGCGCTGGACGCATCGAAGGCCTCGGGAGCGGTCGCTGACGATGACTACGTCGAGGAACGGCGCCGCATAGAGACGACCCTGTCGAGCGAGCTCGAGCATGACGGCAACGATCGTCGTTCGCGCTCCGCGAACCTGGCGCTGGTGGCGTTGATCGTCGTGTGCGTGCCGGCCTGTGCCGTCTGGCTCTACGCCGGCATCGGCACGCCGGCAGCTCTCGTGGCGGGGAATGCCCCGACGCCCGCCACCGGCGATGCAGGCTCCGCCGCCCCGGCCCTGGCGGACCTGATCCCGCGGCTCGAACAGCGGCTGGCCGAGCAGCCGGACGACGTCATGGGCTGGCGACTGCTGGGGCGCACCTACATCGGCATGGAACAGTTCGAACGAGCCATCCCGCCACTCGAACGGGCCCTCTCGCTCGCACCCGATCACGCCGGCACGCACACGCAGCTGGCCGAAGCGCAGGCCATGCGGGCGGGCGGAAACCTGAACGGCGCAGCGCTTGAATCCCTGGAGCGCGCCCACTCCCTGGAGCCCGAGCACGAACAGACCTTGTGGCTGCTGGGCATCGCGCGCCAGCAGGCCGGACGCCATGCCGAGGCCATCACCTTGCTGGGCACCCTGCGGGACATCGCCGGGGCGGCCGGCAACACGCAGGCGGTCACTACCGTAGACGAGTATCTGGCCGCCTCGCGCGCTGCCCTGGGGCAGGACACGCCATCGGCCCCCACCCCGTCGGAGGCGACCCCGTCGGAGGCGACCCCGTCGGAGGCATCGTTGACATTGCGCGTCTCGCTGGGCGACGCCGCGGCCGCGGCGACCGAGGCGAACCAGACCGTGTTCGTCTACGCCCGAGCCGCCGACGGACCGCCGATGCCACTGGCGGTCCAGCGGCTGACGGTCGCCGACCTGCCGCTCACGCTGACCCTGGACGAAAGCATGGCGATGCTGCCCACCATGACGCTGGCAGGCTTCGCCGAGGTGGTCGTCGGTGCACGCGTCTCGACCAGCGGCCAGCCGACCCCGTCCAGCGGCGACTGGTCCGTCGAGACGAACGCGACCGTGGGCGAGGACGGTCGCGACGCGCAACCGCTCGTGCTCACGATCGCCGACCGGCTGCCCTGAACGGGAACCGCCCGCGGCAGCCGGTCGGCAAGGTGAGGAACGCCTAGTGTCCTGTCCCAGAGATACCCTGGCTCCCAGAGGCTGCGTGCGCCCGCCCGGCAAGGCGCCTCGACGAAGGCGTGCTGGAGCACGTCGAGCAGAGGCGACGCGGGCGGGTGGGCGCACACAGCCTCCCGAAGGGCGAGCCTGGCAGCGCCGATTCTTGCGTTGTTCTCGTTCGGAGTACTCCAGTACACCTTCACTCGAACGCCTTGTCCTCGGCGCTGCCAGGCTCGCTGGGAGGCAG
>Ga0115029_1001117_pt1 | contig 20553 bp, 14 predicted proteins | sample SidtaG_3_FD_87297 | JGI IMG/M metagenome (GOLD analysis project Ga0115029, IMG submission 87297) | Marine algal microbial communities from Sidmouth, United Kingdom - Sidmouth_Asex1 metaG | ecosystem: Host-associated > Algae > Red algae > Unclassified | place: Sidmouth, United Kingdom | collected... | reverse complement strand
CGGCATCACCAACCAATCTTCCATGAAGATTGTGACGTCTATAGTCGTACCACCAGCAATCACTTGCAATAAAGTCGCATAGTCGCGCTCAAGCATTCCCACTACAGGAACAGTGACTAAGTCAGAAAAAGCACCAGCTCCTAGAATGAATGGAATCTCTCTACCTGCATTGAATCCTAAGATAACAGCAATGGCGCCTGCTTCCTGAGCATTATATACAGCTTCATTAATCGCACAGCTATCTGGTCGATTGATTAAAACGATTTTACCACTTAGGTCTTCGGCGATAGGAGCACAACCGATACTATCATCAGTGTAATAATCCATCTCACCGGAGATAGTGAAATCGTCGATGATCTGCGTTCCGTATGCGGCCGCTGACACCTGAATGTCCCCTGCAACAGCTTCTGGAGCATCGACACGCAATGTGATCTGCGCATTCACAGCGCTGCTCATCAGTGTCAATATAACTAGACTCGCAAATACATTACGTGTCAATTGAGTAAATACTTTTCTCATAAATTGTAATTTTTTTAGAAGTTTCAAAATAAATAACTGGGGCTCCCACGAATATGGCAAACAAAAATACGGATTAATTTTTAACATATACATAATCGAACCAACCTTTTATAGATTAATGTACGTCATTCATAGGCAATTGGTGTTTGGCTAATAGCCATCGCCTTAAACTCAGCTCTAATCAAATAATTTCAGTTCCTTCAGGCTTACCGGTGCGACTCCAACTTTTTGGCAGACGATCCGACCTGCATTATTAGCTACATGCCCTACGGCCTCTACCCCTAATCCCGCCAACAACATTAACGTTGTGACGACCAATACAGCATCGCCGGCACCACAAACATCCACGATTTCAGTCGAGAGCGCAGGCATCTTCATTCCTGACTTATCATCTTGCTTTATATATAACCCTTTACTAGATAAGGTTATCATCAAGTTTCTGGTGTTCATGCGTTGGTTAAGTCGTTGCGCTGCATCTTCGAGCGCCTCGATGTCCGCGGATATCGACGATCCCAGTGCTTCGCTTATCTCTTTTAGATTCGGCTTGAACAAATCCACTTTTTTATACGCAAAGAAATTCTTGAATTTAGGATCGACTGAAACAAATATGTCTTTTTCGTTACATGTATTTAACACAAATTCAATAAGTTGAGGTGTCAGCAATCCTTTATTATAATCCTGAAGTATGACCACATCAATGACTTCCGATTCGAACATGGTTTTCACCCTTTGGAGCACAGCTTCCGTATCATTCGATGAAATGGGACCAACGGCTTCATCGTCGAGCCTCAACAACTGCTGATTATTTCCTAGTAATCGGGTCTTGACGGTTGTTTGGCGCTCATCACTCTTAACCACGTATTCTGTGGTAGCTCCCATTTCCTCCATCAATTCTTCCAATCGTCGACCATTACTATCCTCACCAACCAATGCGCAAATAATAGGCGTGCTGCCTAATTCATGCGTATTTAAAGCGACATTTGCCGCTCCCCCTAATCGCTCAGTTGTCTCTTTATATAATAAAACAGGCACTGGCGCTTCAGGCGACATTCTATCGACTGAACCTGTGATATATCGATCCAACATCACATCTCCTATGATCGCTACTCGCTTGTCTGAAAATATAGCTTCGTAATCAAGATCCTTCATGCGCTTGATGATTTTCGATGAAATGATTAATGATGATGTCAGTGGCACCACGAGACTCATTTACGTACGTCTTTGCTTTGGACGCCGCAATTCTTCTATTATCGTTGTCTTGTAGTCGAACGACTAGATCACGCAACTGTTTTGAACTCTTAAAAGACCAGGCCGCTCCCACAGACATTAAATCTTTAGCCTCCGCATAGTCTTGGATGTTGGGACCGAATATCACTGGCAATCCACAACTTGCCGGTTCAAGTACATTGTGAAGACCCTGCTTGAATCCACCACCAACATATGCGACGTCACCTGCTCCATATGCGTACTGCAAATCACCTATCGTGTCCAATATAATAACAGCGGCATCTGATGTCTCTTCTAATGCTAAAGTAGACCAGCGTGCCACCTCTCCGATTATATCAGATTCCATCTGAGCAATAAATTTTTCGCGAATTTCATGTGGCGCAATCAGTACCTTATAATCTTTTATTATTTCGTGGATAACTGGACTGAATATTGACCACCCATCTTCCCACACACTCCCTAAAATCAACAGCGGCTTCTCTTGTTTCCATTTTAACAAATATTTCATGACGGGGTGAATATTATGATTATTAACAAGCTGTCGATCCGCTCGTGTATCACCAGAAATTATTGAATCCACATCAATCGTTCGCAATAATTTTTGCGAGTTACTATCCTGAACAAATATTTTATCAATTGACTGAATGGCCTGTCGAAATACCCCACCATACCATTTAAAAAAACGCTGTGATTGATGAAATCGTGCAGAAATTAAATATATCGGAATCTTTCTAATCTTTAATTCCTTAATAAAATTGCACCAAATTTCATATTTAATAATAAACACAAAAGTGGGATCGACCGCATTTAAAAAACGCCGCATTCGCGATCTGGTATCGATTGGTAAATAATAGATTTCATCGACATATTGCTCGGCAACAGCCACATCATATCCACTCGTCGAAAAAAAAGAAGCTATTACCACATTCTGTGAATTCTGAGCTCTAAGCCTCTCTATCAGCGGCTTGGCTTGTTCATATTCACCATGCGATGCGCAGTGAAATAAATATCTACTTACATCAGATTCTTTTGATTGAGGCTCCCGGGCATTTTGATTTTTTAATCCTTGATGACGTTTTTTTATTTTAGCATTAAACACTGATGCGATCGATTGCGCGATCACTGCTATTTGCATGCCAATTGTATAAATAAATGATGAAATAATGAAAATAAAATTTTCTTAATTCAGAATTAAATTAATACCAGATATCATCTTTGTCCTTATAACTTCGAATAGTTATTTGCAGGCCAATTTTTGCACCCATTAATATATCCACTCGCGATTGATCGTCCACGATCTTAGTATTGTAATTTAGCCCGCGCTGACTTTTTGTAAATGCTTCAATAAATTCAAGACCAACATAAACATTTAATCGACCATTACGATCTAGATATTGATAACCAACAAATTGATCAAGTGAAAATCCAGCGGTCAACCGATCATAACCTCTAACATAAGGGTCATCGAAATATGGAACAGCCTGATCGGCATCTTTCAGTCTGATTTTATGCTGCAGATAACCAACACCGAATGTCCATTTGATACCACTGATGCTCGTCTCATGCCACAAGTCATGCACTCGACCAAACTTTCCAAATATATGGATGCCGCGCTCTCGTACATCAACATCGGCGAGATTAAACGATGTATTAATGAGAACACCCCTTTCATCGACTAATTCACCGGCCACAGATTCCTGTACATTTCTCCCGAAATGGAATTGACCTTCTACCCCATATACCCACTTCTTGTTTTTAAGCACCTCTATATTCGCACCGAGCCCAAAGTTATTTCCAAACCGATCAGCGAGATCGCCAGCTGGTATATATGCTCCGTATTGAAATCCAAGGTAAATACCGTCAAATATCTCACTCTCCTCTTCCTGTCCCTGTACCTGAAAGCCGAGAAACGATATGAGCAGCATCGAAAGGACAGAATAACGGCTAAAAGCTGTTTGCCACAAGCAACCAAAAACAGCAGGAATGCATGCCGCGAGTGATGGCTTCAGATCAGAAAAGAATGTGTGTTGTGTCGTCATATAAGTCTCTGTTGCTTCCCTATATTTGCACGGCAATAATAGCGAATATAATGGGCAATATAGCCATGGTCGACCTTGTAGGCCAATACCAACACATAGAGAACGAAATTTCATCCAAATTTCAGGAAATTTTACAAAGTGCGGCTTTCATCGGCGGTAAATATGTAATGGAATTCTGTGATAATTTAGGAAAGTATCTCGATGTGGCACATGTCATTCCTTGCGCCAATGGAACGGATGCTCTACAGCTCGCACTGATGGCTATGGACCTCAAGCCCGGTGACGAGGTGATTACCACTTCTTTCACATTTGTGGCGACTGCTGAAGTGATCGCACTTCTGGGCTTAAAACCTGTTTTTGCTGAGATCGATCCGCATACATTCAATATTGATCCAGCAGACATTGAATCTAAGATTACAGATCGAACGAAATGTATCATTCCGGTACACCTATTTGGTCAAGCTGCTGACATGGACGCGATCATGAAAATTTCTAAGAATCATGGCATTCCGGTCATCGAAGACAATGCTCAAGCAATAGGTTGTTTTTATGATGATGGTGTCACACGCGGATATACAGGCACGATGGGACAGATCGGAACGTGCTCGTTCTTTCCATCAAAAAATTTAGGCTGTTATGGAGATGGTGGCGCAGTCACAACGAATGACGAAGAATTAGGCGGCAAGTTAAAGATGATTGCCAATCACGGTTCATCTAAGCGTTATCACCATGCGCTGATTGGCGTCAATAGTCGACTTGACAATTTACAAGCTGCTGTCTTGCATACTAAACTACCTCATCTAAATGACTACAATGCCGCAAGACGACAGGCTGCTGCGATGTACGATGAAAAATTAGCTGAGGTCGCTGAGATCAGCGCACCAATTCGTGATACAAAAAGCAAACATGTATTTCATCAATATACCTTGCGTGTGCACAAAGAGCGCAATGGACTTGCAGAACATTTAAAAGCTGAAGGCATCGCGCACGGTATCTATTATCCGATTCCGCTCCATTTGCAGGAAGCATACACGGCATCTGGATATGGTGTGGGAGACCTACCCGTCACAGAACAAGCGAGCCTTGAAGTACTATCATTGCCGATACACTCTGAAATGAATGAGCACATCATTGATACCGTTGTCAATGCGATAAAATCATTTTATGCCTAAAATATTGATTACAGGCGCAGCTGGATTTATTGGATCGCACTTATGCGACCGCTTTATCGATGAAGGCTTCGATGTGATCGGTATGGATAATCTACTAACAGGGTCACTCGATAACATCGCGCATTTATTTGGACATGAGCACTTTGAGTTTTATCACCATGATGTTACTAAGTTCGTACACACACCTGGAAAGCTAGATTATATATTGCATTTTGCGTCACCGGCGAGTCCAATCGACTATCTTAAAATGCCGATACAGACGCTGAAAGTTGGTTCTTTAGGAACGCACAATTTGCTTGGACTGGCAAAAGAGAAGCGTGCGAGGTTATTGATCGCATCCACTTCTGAGGTGTACGGCGATCCGCTGATTCATCCACAACCAGAAGGATATTGGGGTAATGTCAATCCGATTGGACCACGAGGTGTCTATGATGAAGCCAAGCGTTTTATGGAAGCCATCACGATGGCCTATCATACGTACCACGGCGTTGAAACTCGGATCGTTCGCATATTTAATACGTACGGCCCTCGCATGCGTACTGATGACGGTCGCGTATTGCCGGCGTTTATCTCTCAGGCTATGCGCGGTGAAGGACTGACGGTGTTTGGTGACGGAGGGCAAACGCGATCTTTTTGCTATGTAGACGACTTGATCAATGGAATATTCGAACTATTGCACAGCGAATACCATTTACCCGTCAATTTGGGAAATCCCGATGAAATAACGATCATGGACTTTGCAAACGAGGTATTAGACCTTGTTGGCAACCCAGATGCAAAAATCATACACAAAGAGTTACCTATTGATGATCCAAAACGTCGAAAGCCCGACATCAGTCGTGCCAAGAAAATACTGAACTGGTCTCCAAAGATAGATCGGGCGAAAGGTCTAGCACTTACGCTACCTTATTTTAAACAAAAAATTTTAAGCTAAATACTTATGTCAAAACGAATATTAGTGACCGGAGGTGCCGGATTTATCGGTAGCCATGTACTACGTCGATTGGTTGATCGATATCCTGATTACCATATCTACAATCTGGATTTACTCACATATGCAGGAAACCTAGAAAATTTGAGTGATTTTGATAGGGCTGATAATTACACCTTCATCAAAGGGGACATTGCGGATGTCGATTTCATCAATGGACTATTTGAAAAACATAACATAACAGACGTGATACATCTTGCCGCTGAATCTCATGTTGACCGCTCGATCAAAGATCCATTTGGATTTGCAAGAACCAATGTGATGGGTACACTGAGTTTGCTAAATGCGGCCAAAACGCACTGGCAATCCAGCTACAATGATCACCTATTTTATCATGTTTCGACAGATGAGGTGTATGGTAGTCTTGGCGATACAGGCTTATTTGTGGAAACCACGGCGTATGATCCTCGTAGCCCATATTCTGCGTCAAAAGCTTCTTCTGATCACTTTGTACGTGCTTTCGGGCATACCTATGGAATGAAATTTTGCATTTCCAATTGCAGTAATAACTACGGACCTAATCAGTTTCCGGAAAAGTTAATTCCGCTGGTCATCAATAACATAGTCAACAAAAAACCTTTACCCGTCTATGGCGACGGCTTGAATGTACGTGATTGGCTATACGTAGAAGATCATGCTGATGCTATCGACATCATTTTTCATAGAGGGAGCAACCATGAAACCTACAACATTGGAGGTAATAACGAGATGACGAACATCGGACTCGTGCATATGCTGTGCGATATACTTGATGAAAAGCACGGAAACGATCAAGGAACGGCACGAGAATTGATAACATTTGTTAAGGATCGTCCTGGTCATGATCAGCGCTATGCAATTGACTCCAGTAAAATCCAACGAGAATTAGGTTGGGAGCCATCATTGCAGGTGGAAGAGGGCATGCGCAAGACGGTAGATTGGTATTTGGCCAATGAAGCATGGTTGCAAAATGTGACCTCTGGCGCATATCAGTCGTTTTATGAAAAGCAATATGGATCTTAATGATTAGACATTCGGCATACTACATAGTGACTCTTCTTCTATTTCTGTTTGCCGCACAGTTGCAAGCTCAGGTGGCGACACCAGAGGAAGCAAGGGCTGCATTGGAGGAACGAGGGATTGACTATGACGAGCTAGAACGTCGATTGATTGCGAAAGGTGTCGATATGCAAAATCTCGACAACCTCTCTCCTACCGAGGTTGTGGCCATGGAGTCCTTGATCACGGAGACTATTGATGAAATGGAGCGTGAAAAAGCTGAGAAGTTGTCTAATCAGAATAAACCAGTTGACCGACAAGGAACAATTTTTCCTTTTATCCGTCAACCAGACACCATTAAAGTCGACACTATTATCCCACCCTTAGATAGTCTTGCGACTGTCGACTCTCTACTCGATGAGGAAGTCGAGCCGGACTTTGTTGAAAGCCGCATATTTGGTCAACATCTATTTTTATCTAATGCCATACCGGTATATGAGGCGACTAGTCGCATATTGCCGAGCGATGCCTATAAATTATCTACTGGAGATGCCGTCGCGATATCCATTTACGGAGCATCACAGTTTGAAGGACAATTTATAATCGATGCCGCCGGATATATTTATCCTGCTCGTGGGCCTCGTGTATTTTTGAAAGGTTTATCGCTGGCTGATACTCGTGATAAATTACAGAAAGTATTTTCGAGTTATTATAGATTTGGAAACGGAGAATTTAATGTTGCTATTAGCGCCACTCGAAACGTCACCATTGGTGTTTTTGGAAACGCTGAAAAAATAGGAAGCTATTCGCTAACTGCTCAAAATACTGCAATTAATGCGATTGCAGCAGCGGGAGGTCCATCATCGATTGGATCTGTGAGAAAAATTAGATTGCATCGCGGTGAAGAAATAAAATATATTGATTTATATGCATTTATGTCCAATCCCTCCGTATCACAGGATTATTATTTAGAAGACAACGACATAATTCAAATACCAGAAGCGGAAAAGATTGTAACTCTCAATGGTGAAGTCAGAAAACCTTACATTTTTGAGTTATTACCTGATGAAAATTTAATCGATGTTTTGCGTTATGCGGGCGGATTAACAGAAATTGCTTATACCGATAATATTCAGATTAAGCGGAAAGCTGGTGACGCATATCGTATCCATGACGTGAATTTGGCAGATATATTAAGTCGCAATGGAGACTATGTATTAAATGCTGGAGACGAGATAACGATACGCGCGATTCGCGGTCAGTTAAATGAAGTTGTTTATTTGGAAGGACAAGTCAATTATCCAGGTCAATTTGATTTGTCACAAAATATGACGATTGCTGAATTAATCAAGAAAGGTGTTCCGAATGCGCAAAGTAGAAAAGACATAGCCCTACTCTACCGCTTGAATGCTGACAGCACATATGACGCTTCCCGCATTAATTTGGCGGCCAGCCTCGACAATCCTCAATCTAAAGAAAATGTGGCTTTGAAGACTGGTGATCGTTTACAAATATTTGGTTCTACAGATTTAAACCGCAATTACACATTTTCTGTAGAAGGCAATGTGCGCAAGCCCGGTTCATTCCCCTTGGATAAGCGCCAATCTTTACGTGTCAATGACGCCATTCTGCTTTCAAACGGACTATTCCCGAATGTCTATGAAACCGGTATGATCTTGCGGACACCTGTAGATAATCCGATGAAAAAAGAGTGGATTTCATTCAATGTTGTGAATGCGATTGGTGATGCTAATTCTGTCGACAACGTATTACTAGAGCCGAACGATAAAGTATTTATTTATTCCAACGACAATTATTCGGACGAGTATCAGTTATCAAGTAATGGAGCTGTTCGAGATGAAATCACTGCTCCATATGGTCGAGGTGTTCGGATTTCTGATTTAATTATTTTATCAAATGGCGTAAAATCAGACGCGAGTGATAAAGGTTACATTGTTCGCTATAATTTAAAAAACAAAAACGAGGAATTATATATTCCTGTTGATATTGAAGCCGCGACGACTCAGCCCGGCAGTGACTCGGACATTTTACTTGATCCGGGTGATCGGTTATTTGTCTTCTCCACAACCGAATTAACAGAAAAGTTCTTTGTGAATATCGGGGGTGAAGTGCGAAATCCGGGTGAATATATTTATTCGCCAACGATGTCTTTGAAAAGTATTTTATTATTGGCTGGTGGTTTAAAATTTGCCGCAGCAACTAATCGGGTAGAAATATTCCGGTTGATTTTCGCCGAGAATAAACCTGTCAAAAAGGCCCTTATATCTGTTGTTCTTGATTCAGAACTAAACATCGTCGGACAAGATGATATCCAGCTAGAACCGTTCGACATAGTCATGGTGAGACGAATACCGGGATTCGAGTTGCATGAGCGTATCGAACTTGAAGGAGAATTTACATATCCGGGACAATACGCATTGCTCAATGACAACGAACGTATTACCGATTTGGTAGAGCGTAGTGGCGGATTCACGAGAGAGGCATATTTACCGGCAGCAAAATTGTATCGCAACGAAGATGACAAGGGTTACGTGATCATACGCCTTGACGAAATCATGCGAAATAGAAATTCGGAAATGAATATTCGCTTAAAATCCGGTGATCGACTAATTGTGCCGAAGAGTGAAGAATTGGTTGTCATTCGAGGGGCTGTGGATCTGGAAAGCACCGTACTCGATGAAATCGCCGAAGAAGGAAAAATAAATGTTGCCTTCATCGGTCGAAAACGAGCCATGAGTTATATCAATCAGTTTACTGGAGGATTAGATGATAATACAAGCAAAAAATACGTCAAGGTAAAGTATCCAAATGGTGCCATCAATAAGTCCAAGCGATTTTTGTTTTTCCGCACCACTCCGCGTGTAGAAGCCGGTGCCGAAATAATAGTCGATGAAAAGCCGCCAGAGGTCATTAAAGAAAAAGAGGACAAAGAGCGTGAGCGTGTCGATTGGGGTAAAGTGGTTTCAAATTCAATTGCGCAGGCCGGAGCAATTTTATCACTTATTCTGTTGATTCAACGGGTAGATTAGTGCTTTATATTTAGACCGCAATTCTATAAAATTTATCAATCATAGTCGTGTAATTTATGTGTTCTTGGAATTTATAATTTCTGTAGAACCCTTATAGCGTCCCAATGTGAATTATTAATATAACAGTTCAATTAAAAAATCGTAATTCCCAACTGAATATCAGACGTTATACTTGACTCCCTCTGAAATGCGGTTTGACATTTGAACAGGCAAACAAAAAAACTATTTCCATTGTTGGCGTCCCCGCCGACAATTGTCGCAACAGTGTCAGAATCGTTTTTTGGATAATAATGTGTTAGCTTTTCTTCTTCAATTTTTTATAAAAAAATTAAGGTGATGTTGGCGAGACGCCAAACAACGGAAGGTTGTTATTTTATTTTCAATTTCGGGCTGAAACTCTACTGACGCTCGTTTCATTCTTCTGACGCTCGTTTCATTCTACTGACGCTCGTTTCATTCGGTCAGCATCCGGTCAGCATCCAGTCAGCATCCGGTCAGCATCCGGTCAGCATCCGGTCAGCATCCGGTCAGCATCCGGTCAGCATTCAGTCAGTCTGAATTATAAAACGATAATTGAGAAGAAGACATTAGGCATGACTAACACGAAAATGTGGCTTTAAATATATGAGGCCGTAACCTACTGCCAAGCAAACAATGGCGCCCATGAACCACAAAGCCGAAAATCCGTATCGAGCGGCGATTGCAAATCCCAATATGGGCGCCAGAATACTACACAGTGAGTATGACATACTATATAAAGCCATATATTGACCCCTACCCTTTTGCGGGCTTCGATTAAGAACAAGCGTTGTCGCAAACGGGAAATTTAATATTTCACCGATTGTCAGAAATAAAATACTCAGCCACGCGAAAAACACATGAAGACCACCATTAAAGGCTACGAAGGCAAATCCGATGAGGACAACACCGACAATTAGTAATTTAAACGGATGATATTTTTTATCGATAAAATGTATCAGTGGAACCTCAATTAATGCAATTAAAAACCCATTTACCGCCATCAACGATCCTATATATTTTTCATTTAGCCCCATACTCTCTTTCAAGTAAACAGGAACCGTATGAAAATACTGCATAAATACCATGCCTGTCAACGTCACAGAGAAAATAAAAAGAAGGTAAATCTTATCAGCATACGGTGATGCGAAAGTGGTTTGCTCAGCAGTTGGTTTTTCTTCTAACTGAACGATGTTTGATCGACGCGGTATGAGGTATATAAAAAGGAATCCTGCTAAAATGCAGGTAATTCCATCTACGCAAAACAACCATTTATAACCCAAGACATAAGCAATAAATCCGCCGACAGCAGGACCCGCAGAAAAACCTAAATTAATTGCAAGGCGGATTAAACCGATGGATCTGGTTCGTAGAGCTGGTGGACTATATTCTGCGATACTCGACATATTTGCTGGACGAAGCGCATCCGTTAAAGCACTCGTTAATAATAGTCCGGCGCACAAAGAATAAAATCCCGTCAACTGCATCAAGATAAAATACGATAGCCCTGATAAAAACAAGCTACCTAGTTGCACAGGATAATGTCCAATCTTGTCCGTTAGTTGTCCTCCAACATAAGTACCAAGTAGTGATCCGATTCCATAGAAAGCAAGAATCACTCCGGATTGCATCATCGTATACCCTAAAATCGTCGTGATATACAAACTGAGAAATGGAAGCACCATCGCTCCTGAACGATTGATGAACATCACAATCGTCAAGTACCAAACCTCTTTGGGCAAACCTGAATAACTGTCGATATAGAATTTTGCAAACTTCAAAGACGCAAAGATAGTTTTGTTGGTTTTAGTTCTAGGGGCTCAAGGGGTTCAAGGGTTCAAAGTTCAGGGGTTCAATGTCCAAAGGTTCAATGTTCAAAGGTTCAATGCTCAAGAGGGCAAGGGATTAATGTTCTGCGTTCGATGTTCAAGTGATTCAATAGTTCGGTGTTCAATGTTCAATAGTTCAAGGGGTTCAAGGGGTTCAAGGGTGCCGACATAGCCAAAATTTACAATTTTGTGACTATGTCGTGCATCCTCGTAAATTGAGAAAATCAAAGATTTTGAGATTTACGGGATTCAAGAGTTCAAGCGTTCGATATTCAGGGGTTCAATAGTTTGGTTTTTAGTGTTGAATAGTGCAGAGGGTTAAGCTGGGAGCAGAAATTGCGTATCAGTGACATGGATATACCTTTATCTTCGCGTCCATGATCGAAACGATCCGAACGGCATTGCGGACGCAAGAAGTTGATCTCACACAAACAACAATTAAGCGTGGGCTGATCCTCTTGTCTATTCCCATGATTCTCGAGATGGTGATGGAGGGGCTATTTGCCGTGGCCGATGTTTATTTCGTCGGAAAGCTGGGCAATGCGGCCGTAACAGCGATTGGGTTGACAGAGTCCTTGATCATGATTATTTATTCGGTCGCTTTGGGTGTTGCAACGGCAACTTCTGCTTTTGTCGCCCGACGCATTGGTGAGGGACATAAATTCAAAGCAGGACAAGTAATTATGCAGGCCGTCGTATTGGCTGCCGGGTTGTCTATTATAGTCGCAATTCCATGCTGGATATTCGCCGAGGACATTTTAAGAATGATGGGCGCCACTCAGGACGTCCTGGATATTGGTGTCAGCTATTTTAGAATATTATTTGCAACGAATATTGTCATACTGCTCCTCTTTATATTTAATGGAGTTTTTCGTTCGGCTGGAAATCCCGCGTATGCCATGCGTGTATTGTGGATTGCGAATGGAATAAATATCGTTCTCGATCCTGTTTTAATATTTGGACTCGGCCCTATCCCTGCTTTCGGTCTGGCCGGTGCAGCTTGGGCCACGGTCATAGGCAGATCGATCGGAATCGCGATACAATTGTATATTTTATTTAAAAAGCAACAAGTGATTCCTGCTGCGTCGATTACTCTAGTCAGAGATTTTAAACTTTTAAAAACACTATTAATAAAAAGTGCCGGTGCCACGGGCCAATATTTAATCGAAACGATTAGCTGGGTATTTTTAATTAGAGTGGTATCCATCTTTGGAAAACAAAGCGTGGCGGCCTATACGATTGTATTTCGGATCATCGTATTTTCCATATTACCGATTTGGGGTATTGCCATGGCCACAGCAACTATGGTGGGACAATATTTGGGCATGCAGCGTGTACCGTCAGCTCGTCAATCGGTCATACTCGCTTCGATCTTCAATCTTTCATATCTGCTACTGATGTCTATTGCGTACTTCATATTTGCTCGATATTTGATGAGTTTGTTTACGCAAGACGAAGAAGTGATCCGTATTGGAGCTGCCGGAATCAAAATTTTATGCGTGGGCTATCTTGCATTCGGTGTGGGTATGGTGATGCAGCAAGCATTTAATGGTGCCGGTGATACCATCACACCAACATGGCTCAGCGCGATCTGTTACATCGTCATCCAGATACCACTAGCATACTTTTTGGCTGTACATCTGGATATGAAAACGACGGGTGTATACTGGTCTATCACTATCAGCCATACCATACTGGCTTTTTTATTCATCTATCTCTTCCAAAAAAATGTTTGGGTCAAAGCAAAAATTTGATGCCCTACCCAACCCTTTACTAATAACCAACGGTCAATAGCATTGAGTAAAACTTCAAGTTGTAATTTTTTGGAAAAGCGTATCTTACACAATACGTGGGGCTACTTCAAAAACATAGTATGAGTCTGGAAGAGATGATAGCCGGTTGTGTGGATAATGATCGACGGAGCCAAGAGGTGTTGTACAGACGATATTTCGAGATGGCGCTGCGTATTGTGCGAAGATACACGAAGGACCAAGAAACCCAATTGCATATAGTCAATGAGGGCTTTCTTCGAATTTTCACCAAAATTTCAAATTACAAGGGTACGGGATCTTTCGAAGGTTGGATGAGCAAATTGATATTCCACGAAGTGAGTAATCATTTCAGGAAGAAGCAAAGCAACTTCAAATTTATCGAAGTCGATACCCAACATACGAGCGCGGTCAGAAATGACGGAATCGATTTGTTGGAGTATGAAGATTTACAACGCGAAATGAAAGCACTACCTGAAGCGAGCCGACAAGTATTTATGTTGTTTGCCGTCGAAGGCTATTCTCATAAAGAAATAGGAAAACAATTAAATATTAGTGAAGGAACATCCAAATGGCATGTATCGAACGCCCGCAAAATTTTGAAAGAGAACCTGAAAAAAAAAGACGTCGATAATTGGCGAAATCGTGCAAATAACTAATGATGAAAGAGGAACTGGTTGATAAAGGTTGGGGACGAATGGAATTGCTTTTAAATGAGCACATGCCGGTCCAAAAGAAAAGACGACTAGCGCCATTTTTCTGGATGGCTGGCATCGTCATGGCCGCGCTCCTCGTCTTTGGTATCTCATATCTATCTTCCGATAAAATAGATAGCACGACAAAAAATGATATAATCGTGTCATCGACGCAAGATGCTATAAATAATCCTGCTACGACGCATGGCAATTCAAATGGTGATGTCTCTGAATCGACTTCAGCAAAACTATTTGTTTCATCCGACAATGCGACTAAATTAAAAAGCTCTTCTAAAGCGCAAGTAAAATCAAATACATCCTCGCAAAAAACACATCAACCTAAAGTTGGCAATACGCCTGCAGTTTCTAACTCAACGCAACATTCCACAACAATACATGAGTATACCAATTCTAACATTCCGAGTGTAATTAATGAAAATGGGGAAATAGATAATTCAACAAATACCCAACAGAATAAGCTGGATGCGCTTACAGGCGAAATTGCAAACCCCATTTCAAAAATTAAAAAACAAGAAAATCCGACTCAACCAGCTGAAAATTCAGCGGCTACGTCTGAAAATAATAGTTCGGAATCTGCAAAGCTTTCTCAAAAAGAGAACATCAACGATGCAGTAGTTTTAGAGCAACCAGAGATCGTCAATGTTGACGGTGAAAAAATGGCTGACGCTGAGGTTTTGGAAGCTGTGACAACTCCTTCTAAACAAAAAATGGGATTCGGTGTATATACCATTGGAGCTTTAGCGTCAAACTCAAACGACCTTTTATTCGGTATAGAATTAATTCATCCGATAAGTCAAAAAATAAATTTGACTACAGGCTTAGAGTACGGGCACAGTTTCTTTCATGATTATTCACGACCTGCTGATCAGGCCAGTATATCGTCTACAACATTTTCGAACAGTTTGAGTTTTTCAAATTATCTCGCTGAAAACGATGTGAAGTCAGCATCGTTTATTTCAAATACGAGCACGGTCTATTTACCAATTTCAGTCGAATATGAGTTGACTGATCGCTTCCAACTGACAATTGGCTTCAAACCGGGAGTGCAATTTAATCAGTCGCTTTCTTACAACCCCATTGCTGAAACAGAGACTACGACCGACAGAAATCCAGCGATCGAAGACGGTGATTTAACTGCTAATGATTTTTTCTATCAAAAATCGATTGGAGTCGCTTCGGCTAATATCGGACTGCAATACAATTTTGGGAATCACATTTTTGTCGGCGCTCAATATATCCACTCATTTTCAGATATAAATCGAGGTGTGATTTACGCCAATGCTGATCAACTAGAAGAAATCCAAGCCGGTAGTGTTGATCGTAATTTTTACTCGATCAGCAATCGATCTTATCAACCAAGATTTATTGGCTTACGGTTAGGTTACAGATTTTGAGTCATATAACGCTTACTTCAAAAATCGGTCGCGGATTAACCGCAATCTTACAGTTTGAACAATATCTCTCTTCGCGTTTCTCCATTAAGGAAATCTTCCACTTTAATATTGATTATTGTCAATGCTCGTTTAATCGATAATGCCTTATCTTCGCTCGACACCTTGTAGCATTAAACGATGAATCACCTGAATCCTTTTGTTTTATTTACATCAAACGAGCTCAACGTTAACAGCGTTGACGCATTAATGGCTTTTAAGGAATCGAAAGTTGATTTCAGCTCCCAACCACGTACTACGACATCGTCATGGACTCCAGAACAAGTCGAATCGATGTTTGCACAACTCCTACTAAATAAATTAACTTATCAGGCAATATTCGAGAATAAAGTATTACTTGATTTTTTCGCAAATGGAAATACAGACTTTTTCAAGAATGAACATGCGGTGGCTCAGAGTCGTAGTAATATGTATCAAAAAGAAAAAATTGAGCATATCATTGCGAATACATTAAATGAAAAACTGTCGAAGGTAATCACTACACCGACTATACAATCGAAAACCACATTTGAATTAATCCATAAATATGCTCAGAACTTATCTCCAGAAAATCAACGTATTATTTATATCAAATCTTTTCAGGTTTTAGAACAATTTGTTGATAATTTGAAAGTTGAATTTCCCACTCCATTTGAAGGAGTCAAAGGATTCAAATTTCATAATAAGATTAGACTTTACGTCGATTTGCTTTATTTGAATTTTTACGATTTTCTTCCTTCGAACTTTGAATCATTAAAAGTAAATCATGCGCAGTGGATCAGGAACCACGTGCTCGCATCGTTGAATGTAGTCATGATCTCTCGATTTAAACAAAGAGATTTGTCTACAACTCGGTTAGCCGCCAAATCGGTATTGCGCGATCTAATATCACCCGAAGAAACCAAGTCGGCTAATGTCATTCTAGGCATGACAACCAAATTCGCGACAGCCTCAAGCGCGCCAAATGGAGTTGGAGGAAGCGACTCGCGTACTGGTCACCGAAAAAAATCCAGCTCATCAGGCGGCACTGTCATCGGAGTCATCATCGGTTTATTCGTTATTATTTCGGCAGTTTCAAGGTTTGTGCGTGTTTCGAATGAACTGTCAAATAAAAAGAAGCAGACCTATGAACCATATTCTCTACCACAGCGGCCGTACTCACCATCAACCACCTATCCTATCCCTTCTCGCAATAATGACGTTTATGTCCATCCGAACAATGCGGCAGAACGTAAGGAATTTACTAAAAAAGAAGGTGCATTTTTCAATGGAGAAAATATCGCACAAATTGGCGCAGTGCATAATAAAACTTCAAAATCGAGAATATTTGACGACAACGTCATATTTAATGTTCGAGTCATTCCTACTTCCGTCGATGCACTGGAAAAAATTATTCGAATAGAAAGCTCCAAAGAAAGACAAAAGCCTATAAATTCAGATTTATTAATATTTGAACACGATATTTTGAACGTTTCATTTGCGCATCGCATTAAAAAAGATCAAAGTGAATATGGAAGCATAACGGCGTATGGTCTTCGAAACTCGGAACCAGACCAATCGGATAAATTAATCACTAAAAAGCTCCCTTACAAGAACTACAACTTAAAAGGAGTCCGCACACGAAGCACGTTGGGGACCGATGTTAGATCCCGATCTACCTTTCATATTAAATATGATGATGAGTTAAATCAATTCGTCATTGAGGGTAATGACCACGAGAAAGTCGTCATCAGTTTGAGTGAAGTGCAAGCAACTATTGAAGCGGTAAAATCAACGATGCCGGATGAGAAAGCACTCTACTTGGCCCTCTTGAAAAATCTCGAGATTGTGAATCGAAAACAATTATCTAGAGGGTATGCGTACACATTAAAAAAAGTATATACAAATGCCTTCCCCTCAAGTTCACCTGCATCGCTCGCTTATTTAAACTTGGATATTGAAAAAGCATATTTAAAATATTATCTATTTTCCTCTGCAGATAATACCTGCTATATAAATTTGAATGGAATTGACTTCAATGGAAAATACTTCTATGACAAGAAGTCAGGTTATTTGCGTGGAATGCAGTTTGTAAAATTTTCGGAAGATGCGCGCGAAGTAGAGCGTATCGAAGTCTTTCAAATCGAGGAATAGATTTAATTTTCTAGAAAAAAAGTGTGATCATTAAGTGTTCTTACACATGAAGCTTTGCCTTTCGTGCCAGCAGCACTTCTTCGCTCTCGACGCGATCTTCATCTTGAACACAGCAATCAACTGGACATACTGCCGCACATTGAGGCTCATCATGAAAACCCTTACATTCTGTGCATTTGTCCGGCACGATATAATAGTAGTCATCCTCAACCGGTGTATTTAGATTCGCTGCATCTACCTCTTTTCCGTCTTCTAACTTGAACATACCTACGACACCTGTACCATCTTTGACGGCCCATTCGATGCCACCTTCGTAGATAGCATTATTCGGGCACTCCGGTTCGCAGGCCCCGCAATTGATACATTCATCTGTTATTATAATCGCCATGATTTAAGTTTCACTGCTCTTGAAACCGCGAAAGTAGTCAATTTGTTCCATGGACGCTTTCGTCGCATTAAAAGGGTGTATTTCATTTTGTACTCAAAAGTCAAATTCTCTTGCAAGTGAATGAGTTACGTTAGAAGAGTTAATAGGCAGTGAAACCACCAAGTCATCAAAGATTAATTTTCGGGTAGGGCAAATTCGGTTTTGAGAAAATCATGTCATTTTCTTGTTTAGTACGTTCTTGGATTGTTCAACACGAGGAATCTGAGTAAATTTTATCTGAATTGTGCTCAGCTCGATGATAAGATTGGTGGTTCTATGGGGAAGTGGAAGTTGAACGTTGTTTTTACCAATTGACGTAGGACGTCAATTGTTGATCCCGCTAGATCCAGACACTTCATCCCCAATTTGCGCACCATTTTCCTCGATTTCAACAGTGCGCAGCCCATATATATTGATTGTTTCTTCTGTCGATTCTTTACACGATACAATTTCTTCGACGGCTGATACCGTTTCAGCTCTTGAGCTTGGTCATACTTCAGTTTTAGAAGTTTTTCCTTGACCGCTTCTGCTTCTTCCACTGATTCAAAGACAAAGCGTTTGTATTTACCACGTACTTTACCACCTGTTCGGCCAGTATTTCCATTTGTTGCTTTCACGTAAGTGCTCAGTAGAATTCGGACTTGGTCTGATAACATTCGCCAAATTTCATGATGAGCGCAATCTTCATTACATTTCTTCGACTGCTTTCTTCTTCTTTCATAGGCAGTCCTAATCACCTCAGCTGACTTTGTAGTAATGATCATCGCCCAGCCATCTCTGCTGTTTTGAAAGCAATTGATCGATAGATAATTTGCTAAATACTTGTCCGCCAGAGATAGAAAGAGTTTGCAATCTAACTCACTTTCAAAAAAAGGAGAATTGGCCACGCTCGCTCCTTCGATTAGGTAAAGCTGGTTCGCTTGCATTTGTTTTACAGGTATCATAATAATTACTTTACAGGTAAGTGTCGCCAACTACCAAAATATACCCATCAGTAAGCAAAAAAAATCAACTTTTTTATATATTCAGTTTTACTTACAATCAATTCGTTGTAAAACCGACGGAAGAAATAGCGTTTACACATTACCAAACTGTGATTCTCTAGCTTGATTTTCCTCTGAAACGACCATTAAAGAATCACTTTCATTGGCACGAGTCAAGGTTGACAATTAGAACTGGAATAACAGGCAATTATGTCTCAAACAGAATATTGATGAAATGACAGCCACTTAATGTGGAGATAACAAAAACAATACGATATATTACCTCATTAAAACAGCCCTTGCAATGGATCTTCGAATTTGATTTCTTCAATTGACATGCTACGCTGGAGAATATCGTAACCGCACAATGCATGCAACGCCAATTCCATAAAGAAATATTTGTCTTCCTTCTTATGCGGAAAGAACTTCACCGTCAATTCCTCTAGGCCAGCTACCGAATCAAGCATATCTTGATATTTTTCATCCACCATGGCTGCATCCATAATAAAGGCCGAATGATCGCTGAAAAAAGCACGAATAGTTCCATAGGGATCTTGATCAGCTTCTTCGTATTTACTCGGATTTGGGAATACACTTCGCGACAAACTTTCGATCGCCGTCTCTATTAAATTCCTACTCACAGCCTCTGCGCCTAATTGCTCCCCTTCATAAACCAATTCGAGTTTTCCTGTCATGGCCGGAAGCGTATGTAAAAAGTCCATCACACGAATCGTCGTATGATCCGAATTATCTATTAAAAGACGACGTTCGGCAGATGCCATTAATTGTTCCATGGCCGTAATGGGTAAGCGCGCCGAAACACCTGAGGCCTGATCGATATATTCACTTTTTCGAGCGACCATCGTGATGACCTCCATTAAATCCCTCGCCATTTCAGGTACGTGAATTTTACGCTCGATTTCATCAGAAATTTTAGCCTCTTGTCTTGTAATTGATTTACCGGTATCGATACTTTCTGGATAGTGGGTTATTATCTGACTTTCTATCCGATCTTTTAATGGAGTAATTATATTTCCACGATTCGTATAGTCTTCAGGATTAGCCGTAAATACAAATTGGACATCGAGGGGTATTCTTAAATTAAATCCACGTATCTGTATGTCTTGCTCTTGCAATATATTAAATAGTGACACCTGAATACGCGGTTGCAAATCAGGTAATTCGTTTATTATAAAAATACTGCGATTAGCACGTGGGATCAGTCCATAATGAATAACTCCCTCGTCAGAAAAAGACAACTTTAAATTAGCT
>Ga0115029_1001116_pt1 | contig 20564 bp, 20 predicted proteins | sample SidtaG_3_FD_87297 | JGI IMG/M metagenome (GOLD analysis project Ga0115029, IMG submission 87297) | Marine algal microbial communities from Sidmouth, United Kingdom - Sidmouth_Asex1 metaG | ecosystem: Host-associated > Algae > Red algae > Unclassified | place: Sidmouth, United Kingdom | collected... | reverse complement strand
GCAGAATATTCCCACAGTCGCTGTGTTCCTTTCGGGCCGTCCGATGTGGATGAACCGTGAAATGAATGCCGCAAACGCATTTGTCGCATCATGGCTTCCGGGTAGCGAGGGCGGCGGTATCGCAGACGTGCTGACTGGCGCGCGCGATGCCACGGGCCGCTTGTCCTTTTCATGGCCGATGGTGTGCGAAGGTGAACCGCTCAACGGCCCGGAAGGTGCTTTGTTCGCGGTTGGTTATGGCCGCTCGCTCGCTGATACGGCGGCGACACCTGTGCTGAGCGAAGATTGCGGTCCGCTGATGGCAGGACCAGCGAATGACTGGTTCATCGCTGGCCGTCTTGCTGACAGCGTTACGGCCAGCTCGATGGATGCACCGCTGCCCAATCTGATTGGCCGTGTGGCGACGCTCGCTGTGCGCGGGATTGACCGCAATGCGCAGGAAGATTCGCGTGAACTGGCCTTTACGTCTGGCGGCACGCTGATGCTGGAAGGTGAAAGCAATGCAAACGCCTACCGCATCGAATATGCGCTTGATGACCGGCCGACGGCTGCGGTCACAGTGTCGAGCGGAGACAGCACGTTTGACCTTGCGCAAGGATTGTCGATTGGTGCAGGCAAGGGCTGGCGCGAAATGGTTTTGACCGCTGCCTGCCTGCCTGATCTGGGCAATGTGCTGGAATTGGATACCGTAAATCCGCTGACAATCCGCATCGCGTCTATTTCGCGTGTTGATGTGGCTGAAGGCGCAGAGTGCACCTTCTGATCTTAATGGTTTGAATGCGATTTGATTTTTGCGGAGCTGCTGAGACAAGCAGCCCGTCTAAGGGGAGTTTAGAATATGGCCCTAGCGCCTGACGTTTCGAGCAGCAGCGATCCGATGCCAGTCGGCGATGATGCACCCCCGGTCAATGCGCCGGGCCTGCAGTATTTTGTGATGGGCCTGTTTTTCATTTTTGGTGGCATCACGTCGCTCAACGATGTGCTCATTCCCAAACTGAAAGAGTTGTTCACGCTGAGCTTCACAGAGGCGATGCTGATCCAGTTTTGCTTCTTCGCGGCCTATCTTGTGATCGGCATTCCCGGTGCGAAGCTTGTGAAGAAAATCGGCTATATGCGCGGCGCGGTTTTCGGCCTGTGCACGATGATCCTTGGTTGCCTGCTGTTTATTCCGGCAAGCCAGACCGCGACCTACGCCATTTTCCTTGGCGCTTTGTTTATCCTCGCCAGCGGTGTTGTGATCGTACAAGTGGTGGCCAACCCGCTCATCAGCCTGCTCGGCCCGCCATCGACCACACATAGCCGCCTGACTTTTGCGCAAGCCTTCAATTCGCTGGGTACCACCGTATTCCCGATCGTTGGTGCTGCTGTCATTCTCGGTAGTCTTGCCGATGTATCGGCAGATGAGCTGGAAGGTGCCGCATTGCAGGCTTACCGCGCCGCTGAAAGCGAAGCGATCTGGCAAGGGTATCTGGGTGTTGCGGCTCTCATCGCGCTGGTGGCTTTTGCTGTATGGATGTTTAGAGGCCGCTTGCCGCATGACGCAAAGGCCATGAGTGACGGCGATCTTGTTTCCAATGGCCGCTATCTTATCGGGCTGGCTCTGGCTGCAACCGGTGCATTTCTTGCCCTGCAGGTAAATGGCTGGCTGGGTGTTCTGGTCATCCTTCTGGCGCCAGCGCTTTGGCTGTATGACAATGACCTGCTGAAGCGTACGCGGTTCAGCTACGGCGCATTGTGCATCTTTCTGTATGTCGGCGCGGAAGTTGCCATCGGCTCTATCATCATCAACTATTTGTCGACCGAACGTGTGCTGGGTGAACCTGAAAGCGTGATCGGCTGGATGATTGGCCTGTACTGGGGCGGCGCGATGGTGGGCCGCTTTATCGGCTCGGCTGTCCTGCGTATTTTCAGCCCGGGTAAGATCCTTGCCTTCAATGCGATAGGTTCGATCCTGCTGATCATTATCTCCACCAATACCAGCGGAGAAGTTGCAGCCTATTCGCTTCTGGCTGTTGGCCTGATGAATTCGATCATGTTCCCGACCATCTTCTCGCTGGCGTGTGAGAAGCTTGGCGCGCGCGCGGCTGACGGATCGGGCATCATCAACGTGGCCATTTTTGGCGGCGCTGTTGTTCCGTTGCTGGTGGGCGTGGTGGCCGATGCAACCGGCGGCAATCTGGCCTTCGCGCTGATCATTCCGGTCATCTGTTACGCGATCATCGCGGGCTTTGGCATTTTTGCCCGCCGACCAGCATAGGTCTGTGAGTAAAAAAAGGGCGGGAAGTCACAGTGACTTCCCGCCCTTTTTTTGCCTTGCGTTCAGGTCAGTTTGCGCGGGCGATCTGCTCGCTTGCGCCTATGCCAAGGTTCATCAGAACCTGCTGGTGCGGCATTCCGTCACCGCCGCGATCAACGATGATATGCTGCCAGCCCGGTGTCTGCATATCGCGGAAATCCTCCGCATCTGTACTGAGCGGTTCTTCCAGCACCATGCGGTAGAATTCGCGGCGCATATATTCGCCCAGCTCGCCGGCCTGCACTGTGCGGTCACCATTCATGTCGGCCCCGCCTTCCAGCGCCTGCCGGAAGATGTGGCTGATATAGCCGCCTGACTTTTCGCCCGAAGCCACCAGGCTGAGCGTGTCTTCGTCGGAGCTGAATATGCCCATGCGGTCCACGTGCTGATCGATCACATTGTCGAACCCGCCGGCGAAACACGCATCGATGACAAGCAGTGTGCGCGCATCGATGCCTTCGAACATTTCGGCCAGTTCATAATCGAACAGTGCTGCGTCATACATTTCGATAGTCTCTGCACTGCCATCGCGTTCGGTCGTCATGTTCTCGACCTTTTCACCGTGGCCGGAAAAGAACACGAGCAACAGATCATCTTCTCCCATGGCATTTGTGATATTGTCGAGAGCGCTGCGGAAATTGGCCCGCGTCGCCTGAGCATTGACCAGGGTCACGCTTTCAGGGGCCAGCACGCCAGCACTGCGCAGGGCAGCGGTAACGCGCTCGGCATCTTCATCCGTGCGGTTGAGCGGGCTGATACGGTCATAATCTGCCACGCCGACGGACAGAGCATAGACCTGAGAATTACCACTGGATGGGCGTACGGTACGCACATCGGCGGGAGCTTCGCTTAGGGTCAGTTCGTACCGCCCGGTCTCCCCGGGTGAGAAGCTGCTGGCGGCGATGTGATAGGTGCCATCTTCGGGCAAAGTGATCGAAAGGCGGCTGTCCGTGCCGTCCATGGCGCGAAAATCGTCATTCGCTTCTTCGCGTCCATCGGGCAGGTAGATCGCCAGCGTTGTGTCGATTTCATTGGAGCCAAGATCAAAGGTAATCCGCTGACCTTCGCGACCGGCAAAGGCGTAATAGTCCACAAAGCCGCCATCGAAGCCGCGATCATCACTTTGCGTCAAAGTGCCATTGGTGGCGCGGCCCATGGTTACTGGTGTCGCATTGCCGCCTGCAGGATTGGTGGGGTCCATCGTGGCCAGGCGGTATCCGCCGCTGCCTTGATTGCCATAGGCGGAAACTGCAAGCCGATACGTGCCATCGGCAGGCAGAACGGCATCGATCATGCTGTCGAGCGTTTCGCTGCCCGGTGCATCATCATTCTCCATTTCGAACCCGCCGGGACCGGTCATGCGCAGAACCGTGTCGAACCGCTGCGAGCTGAGCGCAACGCGCACCCGCTGTCCCGCGCGTCCTTCGAGCACGTAAGTGTCGCTATTGCCGCTCAGCATCCCATCGGTTGCTTCGCCAAGCGTGATGGTGCCGCCGCCACTACGCGGCTTGCCTTGCTGTTTGGAAGCGTCCGCGATTAAGGAGCTAGCGCCGCTCAATTCCTGCGCGCCCGCAGGCGTTAGCATCAGCATTGCACCCAGTGCAGCAGCAGTGAGCAGTCCAGTCTTTTTCATACTATCCCCCATGTGTCGTCAAATTCCGTTCATCTATAGCAAGGCTCATCTGAATAAATTCCGAATGGCCTGAGCAGCACCCTTATTCCTCGGGTTCGCTCCATGCCAGTCTCGGCTTGCGTGCGGCATGCGCTTCATCAAGCCGCGCGCGCGGGGCGTGGTGCGGAGCGGAGAGCAGGGCTTCATCGCCATCCTTTGCGCGCTGCGCCAGTGACCGCATTGCCATGATGAACTGATCGATGCCGTCTTTGCTCTCCGTCTCGGTCGGTTCGATCAGCATCGCGCCGTGAACCACCAGTGGGAAATACATCGTCATCGGGTGGAAGCCCTCGTCGATCAGCCCCTTGGCAAGGTCCAGCGTAGAGAAGCCCTCGGCAAAGCCCGCATCACCAAACAGCGCTTCATGCATGCACGGGCCGCTGGGCCCGAATGGCGCGTGGAGAACATCTTCCAATTGGCGCAGGATGTAATTGGCGTTCAGCACGGCATCGCCCGCCGCCTGCCGCAACCCATCGGCCCCATGACTGAGGATATAGGTGAGCGCGCGGGTGAACATGCCCATCTGCCCATGGAAGGCAGTCATCCGGCCAAAAGTGCTGGCGTGATGGTCTTCCATATTCTCCTCTTCGACGATGCGCAGGCTGCCATCTTCAGTTTTTTCCACGAAGGGAAGCGGAGCGAATGGCGCGAGCGCATCGGACAGCACAACCGGGCCGGAACCGGGGCCGCCGCCACCATGCGGAGTGGAGAAGGTTTTGTGCAGATTGATGTGCATCGCATCAATGCCGAGATCACCGGGACGCACACGCCCCATGATCGCATTGAAGTTCGCGCCGTCACAATAAACCAGACCGCCAGCTTCGTGGACCGCGTCAGAGATCGCTTTCATGTCACGCTCGAACAATCCGCACGTATTGGGATTGGTGATCATCACGGCCGCGACATCAGGACCAAGGCGTGCTTTCAGAGCATCCAGATCAACCCGGCCATCCGCATTCGCAGGAATGTCCTCAGTCGCATATCCGGCAAAAGCAGCAGTGGCCGGATTGGTGCCGTGCGCACTTTCCGGAACCAGCACAACCTTACGTGCATCACCGCGCGCTTCAAGCGCAGCACGAATGCAAAGGATGCCGCACAGCTCGCCGTGGGCGCCGGCCTTGGGGCTCATCGCGACAGCTTGCATTCCGGTCAGCGTAATCAGCCAGTGCGACAATTCATCAATCACGCCCAGCGCGCCTTGCACCGTGTCAATCGGCTGCATCGGATGCACATCGAGGAAGCCGGGCATCCGCGCGACCTTCTCGTTCAGGCGCGGATTGTGTTTCATCGTGCAACTGCCCAATGGGAAGAAGCCCAGATCAATCCCATAATTCTGGCGGCTGAGGCGGGTGTAATGGCGCACGGTCTGCGGTTCGGACAGACCCGGCAGGCCAATTTCGCCCTGTCTTGCGAACGTGCCAATTCGGCTGGGCAAATCGGTTGGCGTTTCGGGCAAATCCACTCCGCAAGTATCCGCGCCGCCGATTTCGAAAATCAGCGCCTCTTCCAGTATCAGGGCCTTGTTGCCCGTAACAGTGGGGTGCGCTTCGCCATCAATGGACGCGACAGGTGTGCCGGGCTTCCACCCGCTTTGGTTGATCTGGTTCATGGCAGCACCTCCTCAAGAGTGGTGGCAAGGGTTTCGATATCCTCCGGGCTGACGGTCTCTGTCACAGTGACCAGCAGGCCGCCTTTCAGGCCGTCAATATCAGGGAACAGCTTGCCGAGACCAACGCCGCCCAGCACGCCCTTGTCCGCCAGATCGCGCACAATCTGACGGGCATCAACATCCAGCATCAGCGTGAATTCGTTGAAGAAGTGCTCGTTGAGAACGGTAGCGCCGGGAACCTTTGCCAGCCGGTCTGCCGCAATGCAGGCAAGGCGGTGGTTTTCTGCTGCAAGGCCCGTGATGCCCTTTGCACCCAGCAAGGTCATGTGGACAGAGAATGCCAGCGCGCACAGCCCGCTGTTGGTGCAGATGTTGCTCGTCGCCTTTTCGCGGCGGATATGCTGCTCGCGGGTGGACAGCGTGAGCACGAAGCCGCGCTTGCCATCGGCGTCCACCGTCTCACCGCACAATCGGCCCGGCATTTGCCGAACCAGCTTGGGATCGGTAATCGCAAACAGGCCGAGATACGGCCCGCCGAACTGCAGGCCGACGCCAAGCGCTTGCCCTTCGCCGACCACAATATCTGCGCCCAGATTGCCCGGAGCCTCCAGCGCGCCCAGCGCAACCGGCTCTGTATTCACGACGATCAGCTTTGCGCCCTTTTCATGCGCAGCATCGGCAATCTTTTGCAGGTCGGGGATGCGGCCCAGAATATCGGGGTATTGCACCACCACGCTGGCGGTGTTTTCATCAATGCGCGCGATCAGTCCGTCATCGTCAGGAAGTGAAGTCAGGCTGGGTGCGGAGCCAGCGATCTCGTCTTCGGTGAACTTGGCCATGGTGCGCACGACCTCGGCATAATGCGGGTGCAGCGCGCCCGACAGTACGACGCGGCTTTTGCGGGTCACGCGGCTCGCCATCGCCACCGCTTCCCAGCACGCGGTAGAGCCATCATACATGGACGCATTTGCCACCGCGCAGCCATACAGCCGCGCCACTTGAGTCTGGAATTCGAACAGCATCTGCAACGTGCCCTGCGCGATTTCCGGCTGGTAGGGCGTATAGGCAGTGAGAAATTCACCGCGTTGGATCAGATGATCGACCGATGCCGGCACATGATGGCGATAAGCTCCGGCCCCGATAAAGAACGGCGCATCGGCGGCGGCAAGGTTCTTCTTGGACAACGTGCGCATGTGCTTTTCAACCGCCATTTCGGTGGCGTGAAGCGGCAGGCCTTCGACGGGGCCGTTCAAGTAGAGATCGGCTGGCACATCGGCAAACAGCGCATCTATGGATGGCGCGCCAACAGCGTCGAGCATCGCGGTGCGGTCGGTATCGGTCAGGGGGAGGTAACGCATTTCAACTCCTATGGTCCCCTACCGTAAGCGGGAGGGGAGGATCAGTTACAAACTGTCGCAGAACGCCTGATAAGCTTTGGCGTTCATCAGGCCTTCCAGCTCGTCCTTGTCCGCCAAGGTCAGCTTGAAGAACCAGCCTTCAGCTTCCGGCGCGGTGTTCACCAGCTCAGGTTCGCCTTCCAGCGCAGCATTGCCTTCGATCACGGTGCCGCCAATCGGGGCATAAACATCGCTTGCGGCTTTCACACTTTCCACCACGGCGGCTTCTGCGCCCTTGGTGAATTCGGTGCCGGTTTGCGGTACTTCCACAAACACCACATCGCCCAGCTGTTCCTGCGCATAATCGGTAATGCCGATGATGGCGGTGTCGCCGTCCACTTCGATCCATTCATGCTCTTCAGTAAAATAACGTGCCAATGGTCAGGCTCCTTTGCGATGGTAACGATGTGGGACGAAGGGGAGGGCGGTCACCGTCGCGGGCAAGCGTTTGCCGCGCACTTCGATGTCCAGTTTTGTGCCCTCGGTTGCGAATGCGGTTTCGACATATCCCATGGCAATGGGATGGCCGAGTGTGGGCGAAAAGCCGCCGCTGGTAACGGTGCCAACCAAGGCATCGCCGGAGAAAACCTGCGCGCCTTCGCGGCCCGGCTGGCGGCCTTCAAGCGTCAAGCCAACGCGGCGCTGGGCGCAGCCACCTTCCTCAAGCCGGACCAGACATGCCGCATGACCGAGATAACCGCCAGAGGTGCGCCGGACCTTGCTGAGCGCAAAGCCGAGGCCGCCGCTGACAGGGTCGGTATCTTGCGACAGATCATGCCCATACAGGGGCAGGCCAGCCTCCAGCCGCAGCGAATCGCGAGCGCCAAGGCCAGCGGGCTGCACGCGTTCATCCGCCACCAAAGCATCGGCAAAGGCGCGAACGTAGTTGGAATGTACGGAAATCTCGAAGCCGTCCTCGCCGGTGTAACCAGCGCGGCTGACCCAGATGTGCTGCCCCTCAAACTGGAACAGGCCTGCGGTCATAAAAGACAGTTCGCTGACGCCGGGAACAATGCCTTCCAGCACGTCTGCGGCTTTGGGACCTTGTAGCGCGAGCAAAGCAAAATCATCAAAATGCGTCAGCGTCACGTCATCATCAAGATGCTCGCGAAGATGGGCGATATCGTCCCACTTGCATGCACCGTTCACCACCAGCGCGAAATGCGGGCCGGTGTTGGTCACGATCAGATCATCGATAATGCCGCCCGCTTCGGTCAGTAGCAGCGAATAGCGCATCTTGCCTTCGTGAAGGTTGGCTATCCCCGACGGCAACAGTTTTTCAAGTTGGCGGGCAGCGTTATCGCCCGAGACTGTCAATTGTCCCATGTGGCTGACATCAAACAGGCTGGCGCTTGTTCGCGTCCAATTGTGCTCGGCAACAATGCCGCCATGCTCGCCAGTATATTGGATCGGCATTTCATAGCCCGCAAACGGGACCATGCGTGCGCCATGTTCGCGGTGCCACGCATCCAGCGGCAAAGCCTCTGGTGGCTGGTCTTCGAGATCGGTATCGTTATCGCTCATCAACAGTCCCGGCATGGCTCGGCAGCACCCGGGAATCGGATGCTTTCGCCTACAGTCACCATGCCCCCTCTGTCTTGGAAACCTGAGAGATTCCGGCGCGCTGTATAACGAAGCGAACGCCTTACTCCTTCGGTGGTGCCTCCTTTTGAAGGGCACGCTTTCCAGAGCGCCTGTGCCAGCTGCGCGGTCCCTGTGACCTGAGAGTTTCCGGGGCGGTTGCTCCTTCGGTGCCCCGTGACCAATTCAAACGAATCGGCCAAAGGGCTCTCCCGCGCAGATGCCAGACGCCGAAACGCCCACCAAGCGAATCAAGCTCTGCTGCATTGCAACAGCGCGGTCAATGCCGTCCAAGGGCGTAGCGCGGGAAAATTGCGGGATAATTTGCCGTCAAGCCCGTTTGCTGATCGGGGCCACTGGAGGAGACGGAGGGATTCGAACCCTCGATACCCTATAAAAGGTATGGTTCCTTAGCAGGGAACTGGTTTCAGCCACTCACCCACGTCTCCGAACCTGTGCGGCAGGATGGGCGCTATAGCGAGGGCTTGGGCGCGCTTCAAGGGCCGTTGCATAGAGAAATTGCCGCCTGACACTGCGCGGGCCACAACGCGCACCGGTGCGCAAATCACCGTTCCATCGATTCGGTTCACCGCAAAACGGATTCGCTTGAGCGCGTATTCATTGCCGCTTCAGGCGTAAGGGATTCTCTAGAGCGTGTAAAAATCTGCCTGAATCGTGCCCGCACCGTGAAAAGGACAAGGCCATGAGGATCGAATTCGTCCGCAATTTCCGCGGAGTCGCCGCATCATTGGTAGCGCCCGTCCTAGTGTGGGGCGCCGTTCCTGCCGCAGCGCAGGAGATGGAGACGGTTGATCCTGATAGCGTGATCGACGCCGATCTCATGGACAATCCCGGCTCTACAGACGCGGAGGCCTATGCAACAGATTATGCGGTGACCGAAGCGACTTCACGTTACGAAGAGTCCGATGTCTATCAGGCGGCCGAAACGTATCAGACCGAAAGCGCACGTCCGGTTCTCGATCTGCCGCCAGAGCAGCCGAATTACGTTAGCGTCGATCCATCGACCACAGTCGACACCGTGCCACAAGCGGCTGAGCAGCCGACCACCTATGGCGAAGACGATCTGATCGGCGCGGCAGAGGGCCTGTTCGGTCAAGGCGCCGAAGGCATCGCACGGCTGATCCAGAATATTCTGTCCGATCAGGGTGAGCCCAATGGCTACATCGTCGGACGCGAAGGCGGCGGCGCTTTCATTCTGGGCGTGCGTTATGGCTCGGGCACGCTTTACCACGCGGTTGAAGGCAATATGCCGGTCTATTGGACTGGCCCCTCCATCGGGCTGGATGCCGGCGCGAATGCAGGCAACACCTTCGTGCTGGTCTACAATCTGTATGACACTGATGAACTGTATGAACGGTATCCGGCGGGCGAGGGACAGGCCTATTTCGTCGGCGGTTTCCATGCCAGCTATGTCCGTAAGGGCGATGTCGTGATGATCCCGATCCGCGTGGGCGCAGGACTGCGTCTGGGCGTCAATGCGGGCTACCTGCGCTTCTCTCGCAACCAGCGCTGGTTGCCTTTCTAATTTCGCAAGCGCGGCGAGAGGTCTGAAAAGCACCGCATGCCATCTTGCGCCGGGCGGGGCGTGAAGGCATTGCCGGGGCCATGCTGAACCGACTCGAACAACAAGCCCCCGACGCGCTGCTGGCGCTGATCAAACTTTTCAAGGCCGACGACCGGCCCGACAAGATCGACCTTGGCGTGGGCGTTTACAAAACCGCCGATGGCGCGACGCCGGTATTCGCCGCGATCAAAGGCGCAGAAAGCCGGCTCGTCGCGGAGCAGCCGAGCAAATCCTATCTTGGGCCGGAAGGCGACATGGGCTTCGTCAATGCGCTGATCCCGCATGTGTTTGGCGATGCGGCACCCGCCGACGGTCGCCTGGATGGCATGCAGACACCGGGCGGCACAGGCGCTGTTCGGCTGGCGTTGGCGCTGGCGAAGAAAGCGGGCGTTAACCGCGTGATCATGGGCACGCCCAGCTGGCCCAACCACGCGCAGATACTTTCCGATCTCGAATTGGAAATGGTCGGCTTCAGCCATGCCAATGCTGATGGCAGCGCGAATATGGATGCGCTTCGCGGCGCGCTTGCTTCGGCGAAGGCTGGTGATGCGGTTCTGCTGCATGGCTGTTGTCACAATCCGACCGGTGTCGATTACACGCAAGGCGAATGGGATGAAATTGCGGGCCTGCTGGGCACAAGCCCTGCCTTGGCTGTGATCGACGTTGCCTATCAGGGCCTTGGCGATGGGATGGACGAAGACTCTTATGGCCTGCGCACGGTTATGCAGCACGTCGAGGAAGTTTTGGTAGCGTACAGCTGCGACAAGAATTTCGGACTTTATCGCGACCGTGTCGGGGCATTCTATGTCGCCACCGGAGACGATGAGGCAACGGCGCGGGCAATTTCCAACGCGGCTGCATTGGCCCGGGCCAATTGGTCCATGCCGCCCGATCACGGCGGTGCTTCGGTCCGGATCGTTCTGGAAGACGAAGACCTGACCGCAGAGTGGCTGGAAGAGCTGGAAAGCATGCGAACACGCATCGGCGAAGTGCGCGCAAAGCTGGCCGCTTCGGGCCATGCTGGCAGCGTAGACCTTACGCCGCTTGGCAAGCAGAAGGGCATGTTTGCGATGCTGCCAGTTAGCAAGGAACAGGTGCAGCAACTGCGCGCTGACCACGGCGTTTATATGGCCGGGTCTGGCCGCATCAACGTTGCCGGGCTGACTATGGGCAATATCGACAAATTCGTCGCGGCGCTGACAGAAGTGACCGGTTAGGGGACGGCTTACGCCTTCGCCATTGCAGTCGAAATGTAAAACGCCATACTGCTGCGCACAGACCTTTGAAGGGAATGCGCGTGCTATGACAGAAACTCAGGATCAGGATTTTGGTGTGCTGGTCGGCTGGACCGCCACGCACACCGGTGATCGCATTTCATTGCATGTTCAAACCGTGTCTAAGCCCCCGCCATTCCGGCGCAGCGACATCAAGACGCAGTTCTATATGTTCGATCGCAATCAGGCGACGCAGCTTGCCAATTTCCTGTTTGAGCTTGGCGCGACCAAGGCGCCTGAAAAGCGCCAGCGCGGCTGGCTGAAGCGGATGTTCGGCTAGGCTTCAGAAGCGCCTTGGCGAAGCATTTGCATACGGTGCAGGTAACGCGCCAGCGTATCGATTTCCAAATTGACTTCGCCGCCCTGCCGCATTCCGCCCAGCGTTGTGACTTCTTCTGTATGCGGGATGATATTGAGGTGGAAATGCACGCTGCCATCGGGGCGATCCTCCAGCGCATTTACCGTCAGCGACACGCCATCAATGGTGATGGAGCCTTTTTCCGCAATGTACGGCGCAAGGTTTGGCGGCGCGGCGATTACCGCATGCATTGATCCGCCAACCGGCTGCCAATCAACGACCTTGCCCACAGCATCGACATGTCCGGTTACGATATGCCCGCCGATCTCGTCCCCCACGCGCAAGGATGGTTCCAGATTAAGCTGCGCTCCTTCGTTCCACATCTGCTTGGCGGTACGCGACACCGTCTCTTGCGATACATCGACAGTGAAATGCGCATCGCCAGCCATGCCGCCCTTGTCGACAGCAGTCAGGCATACGCCGGAACAGGCTATGCTGGCCCCAATGGCGATATTAGCGGGATCAAACGGACAGGTAATGCGCAGACGCAAATCGCCGCGCTGCTCCACATGATCGATGGTGCCGATGGCGGTGACGATACCTGTAAACATGGCGTGCTCCCTTGGTCGCCGCGCTAGCGCGTCCGGTTGAAGATTTCGAGGGTGTCCTGCCCGAATTGGCGGCGCTGTTCCAGTGCCCAGCGGTTATGGGCGACAGGAAGGTGTTTCAGACCAATATCGGCCACTCCGGGCTGCCCTGCGCCGATCACAATGGGCGCGCGGTAGATCAGCAGGCGGTCTACCAAATCTTCAGCTAGAAATGCCGACGCGGCGCCTGCTCCGCCTTCAAGGAAGAGGTAACGGACATCATCCATCGCGCCCACATCGGTCGGTGAAGCCAGCGCGCGCCAGCCATCCGGCGCATTGCCGCGCGTCAGGACCCAGCGTTCAGGGGACCGATCTGCAAGTCCCGGCAGGCGAACATCAAGGCGCGGATTATCGGCACGCAAGGTTGCGCCGCCAACACAAATGGCATCGGCGCGTGCCCGCTCCCGGTGGGCATGATTGCGCGCCGCCGTGCCAGTGATCCACTGGCTTTCGCCGGAGTCTGTGGCGATGCATCCGTCGAGCGAGAGGGCCAGCTTGAGCGTGACATGCGGACGCGCTTTCCCAAGCTTAGTGGCATGACCGGATAGGCCGAGCTCAGCTGCGCTCAATGCTGCACAAGTGACGTTCAGGCCCGCCTCTCTCAGCCGCGTCATTCCAGCCCCCGCCGTGCGTTCGTCAGGGTCAAGCCTACCGATCACAACGCCCGCCAATCCTGCTTCTGCCACCAAATCGGCACAGGCTGGTCCGCGCGGTGAACGGTGGACACATGGCTCCAGCGTGACGTAGAGAATGGCACCGCGTGCTGCCTCTCCCGCTATGTCCAGCGCCCTGGCTTCGGCATGGGGACGCCCGCCGGCCTGCGTCCAGCCGCGCCCGACCACCACGCCATTACGCACGATCAGCGCGCCAACACCGGGATTGGGACGGCTTAGCGGCCGCGCGCGTTCGGCAAGTGCTGCCGCAGCCGCCAACCAACGCGCGCTGTCAGCGGGCAGGGTCATGCTTCACTGTCAGCTTGCGGCACGTGCACAATATTCCTGCAACGACAGGGCCAGTTCTTCTTCCGAAGGGCCTTCCGCTTCGCCGGTCCCGCCAGCATCTGCCTGCGCTTCCATTTCGTCCACATCGACAAAGGTCGCGCGGCCCAGTTCGCGGTACATTTCGCGGCGCAGTTCGGCCCGCTCATCCAGCCGCGCCTGCAACGCATTCTGCAATTCTTGATTGGCGCAATTTGACGCGATGATTTCCGCCTCGCTGCGGTTTTCGTCGAATGTCGTAATATAGGTCAGTTCGGGCCGCTTCGCCTCAATCCGCGTTGCATCGGGAACGAACAGCATGAACAGCGCAAAGGTCGCGGCACAGGCGACGCCAAGGATTTGCCAGCGATGCGGTGTCGGCTGACGCCATTGCTCGGTGAAGTCATTGACCGCACGGCGCGGAGATATCAGGCGCAAAAATCGCTTCATACGCTGCAAGATAGGCGGCGCATTGCCAATTCGCCAGTGCAGTTAGCAAAGCCGATCACCCGAAAGCAGCGTAGAGCGTGCGGCCTTTGGTCTTCAGCCAGATGTCCGCCGCGGAAATTTGCTCGTCAAACACGCGGTCCAGCAGCTGATAGAATGCTGGCGAATGGTCGAAATGTACCAGATGCGTGACTTCATGCGCCACGACAGACCGGCGCACGTGATCAGGTGCCATGACCAGCCGCCAATTGATCCGGATGCAGCGTCCGGTATCGCGCTCTCCTGTGCAGGAACCCCAGCGCCGCTGGGCGCGCGACAGGCGCAACTCCGGCACGGGCAGGTCGGCACGTTCGCAATAAAAGACGAGGTCTTCCTGCAAGACTTGCAGCGCCTCTGCTTCAAACCAGCGTTGGACACGCGCAGCCAGCCGGTTTCGCGGTCCGCCGACCAGTAGCATATCACCCTCGCGCCGCACCTTGCGCGGTCCACCTTCCTGCCAGCGAATTGTAAGGTCGCGTCCTTGTAACGGCACAACCGCGCCATCGCTAAGCTGGATTGGCCGGGGCACCTTGGCAAGCTGCTGTTCGATCCAGGCAAGACGCGCATTTGCAAAATCAAGTGCGTCCCGTGTACGGCCCCACGTCGGCATGGTGATACGCAGTTCGCTGCCGTCCGGGGCCATGCGCATGGTCAGCCGCTTAGACCGGGCATTGCGGCGAATGGCGATAGGCAGAGTTGTGCCCGCAATTTCGACGCTGGGGTCGCGGTGATCGGCGCGCAGCCAGTCGATCATTTCTCTTCCCATTCGGTGAGATGATGTTCGAGCGGCCCGGCGACCGTTTCGCTGACGCAGCGGCCCGCTACGCATGCACCAGCCTCCACCATGGCATCGCGGCTGCCGGTCAGCAGGTAATGCCAATCGGGCAAAGGATCGCCGTCCGCGCGGCGGCGATAGGCGCAGCTGGCAGGAAGCCACGGAACTTGCTTCACCAACTTGGGGGTCAGTCGCAGGCAGTCTGGCACATAGGCCTTGCGATGGCGGTAATCACTGCAGCGAGCAGTGCCGGTATCAAGCAGCTTGCACGCGACATTCGTTTCAGAGATTTCGCCGGTGTCTTCATCTTCCAGCTTGTGCAGGCAGCATCGCCCGCAGCCATCGCACAGCGCTTCCCATTCGGGGCGGCTGAGATCGTCGAACGGAAGCTCCCAGAATTTCTCTCTCAACGCACCCATCGCTCTAATTCCGCTGCCACGGCATCCGCCGATTCGTCGACCGGCAAAAGCGTCATCGGGTTGCCTTCCCGGTCCACCAGATAGCCAAAATTGGTGTGGCTCATCAGATAATCGCCATTCTCGTTCGGCTCCAGCTTGGAATAGCTGGCGAAATAATTTGCGGCTGCTGCCTCGATCGCGTCGGCGGAGCCGGTGAGGCCGATCAAATCTTCGGAGAAATTGGCAGTAAACTCCGCGATCACTTCCGGCGTATCACGCTCTGGATCGACGGTAATGAAAATCGGCTGCACATCCGCTGCCAAATCGGGATTGGCCTGCGCGAAACTGTTCAGTCCTTGCACCATACGCTGCATATCAAACGGGCAGACGTCCGGGCAAAAGGCATAGCCGAAATAGACCATCTGGTATTCACCGAGAAAGTCCTCATCGGTGACTTGATTGCCGGCAGTGTCCACAAGATCAAATCCGCCGACAATGTCTGAACCATACAGCGATGGAACCTCTTCGGGAGCGGAAGGAGCAAGGCCTCCGCAAGCTGCCAGCATGGTGCAAAGCAGGGTTGGAGCGGCAAGGCGGGCGAACATCTTTGAATAAGCAGACATGACGCGCGGTTCATGCTCTGCTAACGCGTGGCAAGCAAGGTGCAACAAGCATCCCGCAGGGGCTTTTTGCGCAACAAACCGAAGCAACAGGAGAATAGGGTGGCCACTGTCGCTCTTCGCAACATCATCGCAGGTCTGATGGCCGCTGGCACAATGGCATTATCGGTGCCAGCTGCCGCGCAATTCTACTCTGAAGGCTATGAATTTTTGGAAGCCGTCAAAGAGCGTGAAGGCACGGAAGCGACCGCCATGCTCAATGAGCCCGGCAGCACGGTGATCAATTCGCGCGATATTTCAAACGGTCAAACGGGCTTGCACATTGTGGTCGCCCGCCGCGATCTGACGTGGACGCGCTGGTTGCTGCAGGAAGGCGCAAATCCCAACATTTCCGACAATGAAGGGCGCACGCCTTTGATCATTGCCGCTGAAGAAGGATTTCTGGACGGAGTAGAAGTGCTCCTGAACAGAGGTGCGCAGGTTGATGTTGCCAATGGCACCGGTGAAACGCCGTTGATTGCAGCGGTTCATGTGCGGAACATCGCGCTTATGGAATTGCTGCTGGAAGGCGGCGCCGACCCTGACCGGACGGACAATACCGGACGCAGCGCGCGCGATTACGCCAGCATGCGCGGGGTTCCTCAGCGTGTCCTCAACACGATTACCGCCAGTGAAGATGATGAAGCAGGCAGCGAGAGCGGACGGACTTACGGACCGGTTTTCTAAAGCCGCATTTCTAAAGATAGAGTTTTGTGATGACTGAAGCCCCTGACCTGACTTTGGACGAGATCCGCCTCGAATTGGCTCCGCAAATTGCGCTGGCGGCCATGTTCGATGGGTGGAGCGATGCTGCTCTCGCTTCTGCTGCAGAGGCGGCGGATATTGATCCGGCGCTGGCCCGGCTGGCGTTTCCGTCCAAGGGCCTGCAAGGCCGGGCAATGGACATGATTGATGCATGGGTCGCTTCGGTTGATGCGCGGATGGAAGCGGAATTTGCCGATGGGCGGCTCGACACTATGCCCATCCGTGAAAAAATTCGCACTCTCGTTTGGTTCCGGATTGAAGCGATTGATGGTCTGGAAGAATCGCTGTCGCGCGCTATGACGGTGCAGGCGATGCCGCAAAATGTTCCGGCCACTCTGAAGCAAGGCTGGTCGAGCGCGGACAAGATGTGGCGCCTCGCCGGGGATACGGCAACCGATTACAACCACTACACCAAACGCACGATCCTCGGCTCCATCTACGCAGCGACGCTGGCCTTTTGGAAAAGTGACGATAGCGACGACAAGGAAGCGACCAGAGCATTTCTTGACCGCCGGATCGAAGGCGTGATGAAGTTTGAAAAGCTCAAAGGGCAATTCCTTGGCAAGGACCTTGAGCATTTCGATTTCGCACGCTTCGTCGGGCGGCTGCGCTATCCGCAAGGCTGACGGGCGCGCAAATATCGCTTCCCACTATTGCGAAGCAGTTGCAAAAAGAATTTAGCTCTGGCACGGGCCGCTGTGTGGAACAGCATCCAAATCCTGACAGCGCGGCTCTAGAAAGCACGACGCTCGATAACCTGCCGCCGCTTGCGCGGGCGGAGATCCTTTCTGTCGATTGGGATAGCCTTGTCCCTGACGAAGGCAAGCGCCTGCGGGCCCTCGGTTTGGATGAAGGCGCACGGGTGGCGATTGCCCATCGCGGCGTCTTTTTCGGTAGAGACCCCATCGCCATTATCATCGGGCGCAGCACCATCGCAGTGCGCCGCGCCCATGCGCGCGCTATGACGGTGCGCGCGATATGACCCGCCTTCGTACAGCCGCGCTGGTCGGCAATCCGAACGCTGGCAAAAGCGCGCTGTTCAACGCGCTTACCGGTGCGCGGCAGAAGATCGCCAATTATCCCGGCGTCACGGTGGAGCGCGTCAGCGGGCGGATGACCTTGCCCAGCGGCGAGCCTGTGGAACTGATCGATTTGCCCGGCTCCTACGCGCTCGATGCGGCCAGCCCCGACGAAGAAGTGACCCGGCAGGTCGTGCTGGGAGAATTTCCCGGAGAAGCCCAACCCGAAACGCTGGTGGTCGTCGTCGATGCCGCCAATCTGGAACAGCATCTGGTCTTCGCACAAGAGATGATCGCACTTGGACGGCCCACCGTGGTGGCGCTCAACATGGTCGATCTGGCTGAGCGGGACGGGTTGACGATTGATCCTGACGCCTTGTCTACGGCTCTTGGAGTGCCGGTGGTCCCGACTGTCGCCGTGCGCAAACGCGGCCTTGATGCGCTGGCAGAAGCTATGGATGCAGCGCCAAGCCAGGATATGTCCACCCGTCACGATGTCAGCCACCTGACGCTGCCGGAACGGCGGCTGGCTGCCCAGAACATGGTCAAAGGTGCGATCCTGTCCGAAAGTGCAGAGCGCCGCCTGCATACCCATCTCGACAAAGTGCTGCTGCATCCGTGGCTCGGCCCGATTATCCTGTTCGCTCTGTTGTTTGTCATGTTTCAGGCAGTGTTCGCTTGGGCCGATCCATTCATCGGCGCGATCGAGGGATTGGGAGAGGCCGCCAGCGGGTTGGTCACTTCCGCCATGCCGGAAAGCTTCCTGCGTGATCTCATAACCGAAGGCGTTCTGGCCGGCGTTGGCTCTGTCATCGTGTTTCTGCCGCAAATCGTCATTCTGTTCGCTTTCATTCTGGTGATGGAGCAATCGGGTTATATGGCCCGCGCCGCCTTCATCATGGACCGGATGATGCAAGGCGTTGGCCTGTCGGGCCGCAGCTTCATCCCGCTTCTGTCGAGCTTCGCCTGCGCCATTCCCGGCATCATGGCCACGCGCGCTATCGCTGATCCGAAAGACCGGCTGACCACTATCCTGATTGCCCCGCTGATGACCTGTTCGGCGCGCCTGCCGGTCTATGCCGTCATCATTGGCGCAGTGATTCCGGCAACGCGTGTCGGGCCGGGGATCGGCCTTCAGGGGCTGGTGCTGTTTGGCCTTTATATCGCCGGCATTGTCGGCGCGATGGTGGTGGCGCTGGTATTGCGGCGGACGGCGACCAAGGGCGCGGCGAGCGGCTTCATCATGGAGCTGCCCAAATATCAGTTGCCGCCTTTGCGCGATCTGCTGATCGGCCTGTGGCAGCGGGCGTGGGTGTTCCTGCGCCGCGCGGGTACGATCATTTTTGCCGCCACCGTTATCCTGTGGTTCCTGCTGACTTTCCCCAAGGCCGATCCGGGTGAGAGCCAGCTTGATGCTTCTGCTGCGGGGCAAATCGCCACCTTCATGCAGCCCGCGTTTGAACCGATTGGCTTCCAGCGCGAAATGACGCTGGCGCTGGTTCCGGCAATGGCGGCACGCGAAGTGGCGGTGGCCTCTCTGGCAACGACCTATGCCGTGGAAGAGGGTGATGAGGCCGAGACTGAGCAAGCCCTGCGCGGCCAGATCGCTGCCCGGTGGAGCCTGCCGACCGCGCTCGCCTTCCTCGCATGGTTTGTGTTTGCGCCGCAGTGCCTTTCCACCATTGCAGTGGCGCGGCGCGAAACGAATGGGTGGAAGTGGCCCACGGTCATGATCGTTTACCTGTTTGCTCTCGCTTATATCTTTGCCGGGCTGACCTATTGGGGCGCGCTGGCCTTAGGGTTGTAGCGGACAACTTGCTCCACTGTGGACATTCCCATGGCTCGGGGGTGGGCAAGCTGCTGACCCTTCGATAAGTCATCTGCCGAACCAATAGAGGAAACGAATCGAATGGCCGGCAGCCTCAACAAAGTCATGCTTATCGGTAATCTGGGCGCTGACCCGGAAATCCGCAGCTTCCAGAACGGCGGCAAGGTCGCAAACCTGCGCATCGCCACCAGTGAAACGTGGAAGGATCGTGAAGGCCAGCGGCAGGAAAAGACCGAATGGCACACGGTTGCCATTTTCTCTGAAGGCCTCGTCAACGTGGTTGAGAGATATCTGAAGAAGGGCGCAAAGGTCTTCATCGAAGGCCAGCTGCAAACCCGCAAGTGGCAGGACCAGCAAGGCAATGACAAATACTCCACCGAAGTGGTGCTGCGCGGTTTCAACGGCACGCTGACCATGCTTGATGGCGCTTCTGGCGGCGGTGGCGGTGGTTACGGCGGCGGAGGAGGCGGTGGCCAATCCTCCGGCGGCGGCTGGAACCAAGGTGGTTCAAATGGCGGTTCGGGTGGCAGCTCGGGCGGCGGAGGCGGTGCGCCATCAGGCGGCGGCTCCAACTACGATGATCTGGACGATGATATTCCGTTCTAGGTTTTATGCCTGCAAAATCTTACTCAGTTACAAGAATCGCGTCCGTGCTTTGGGCGCGGTTTTTTGCGTTTACGCCTGCGGGGCGGGTGACAAAGGTTACACCCTGTAACCCTGCGAGTTCTGGCGCAAACCCGCAGAGTTCTGCCGATTATTAAGCGCGGGGCGAGGGTGACACTTTGCTTTTGCGCAAAATGTCTCGCAAGGGCTGACGACGATGGGAAAGAGCGTCGATGGGGATGGGCTAGAGGCCGGATGTAGGAAAGGGGTATGGTCTGCTAGCGATCTCGCTTGAGACTTTCAGCCAGTCGGTTGACCCCGACACATGCGGAGTTGCCGCTATCTCAGCTTTTCAATTGAGATCGGACTAACGGCTAACGACCCAGTTGCGGGCATCGGCGTCATCCTCTTGCCTGTCGCGCTTTGCCCAGCTTTTTTGTCGTGCGGTTAAACTTCAGCGCTTTTGAAATCGGACGGTCTCAGCGGCAATTCGTTTACCGAAAAAATCTCGCTTACTAGTCTTGCCTAGGCAACAATATTCTCTCGCTGCTATTGCCGCTTCAGTCTTCCGATGATTTGTGGGCCAACCGTTCCGCACCGCGGCGGCGCCTTTTCTCAAGCTGGTTCGCATTTACCGGTCTGTCAATTGCAATGTCAGCCATAACCGCCCCACGTTCTCCCATCGGTCTGTCTTC
>Ga0115029_1001110_pt1 | contig 20729 bp, 17 predicted proteins | sample SidtaG_3_FD_87297 | JGI IMG/M metagenome (GOLD analysis project Ga0115029, IMG submission 87297) | Marine algal microbial communities from Sidmouth, United Kingdom - Sidmouth_Asex1 metaG | ecosystem: Host-associated > Algae > Red algae > Unclassified | place: Sidmouth, United Kingdom | collected... | reverse complement strand
CGTAGATCTGAGACATTATCATAGCGAATGTTATCCCATTTAAACCAAGGTTGCCCTGATGTTCCGTCGCGGGTGGAATAATATGCATTATAATCCCAATCATCGACGCTTCCGGAAACTAATCCATACTCCTCGAAGCAATAGCGCCGACCCATGATTATATTATTTTTCAATTGCGTTTGCTGCCATCCGGCATCGGAAGAAATTCCATTTCCGTCCTTCATCGAAGTATTATGGTAGATCATTAGTCCAGCTGGACCGCGATTCATTTTATATGCTGAAGTTTCTAAATTGTAAAAGATATTTCGAAAAATATAACAAGGGCCGCCAAGCACAGGAGCAACGCTTATGCCCATACGCGCATTAAAACACCGATTATTATAAACCGCAGTATTTGATACCGAACCATCAACTTCTATGGCATCATCGACAATATTTATGATGTCATTATTATGTATATCTAAACAATACGATACACCATACGGTGGACCGTCAGTCGTTACGCCATCACCAAAATTCGAAATAAAATTAAAACTTACAACATTTCTGTTGCCGCGTATATCGACACAACGTTCGGAAGGAATTTGCCCAGCTGTTTGCGGCCAAGGTGTTCTTCCTACCCAAGAATTATTAACAATGTATTGATCGTGTTCCCAACCATTTGCGCGTCGATTGACTATGCCAAAATCGACATCTTCGATTTTATTATTTCTGACCGTGAGATATTGTGTGTTTTGCGCATCAATACCCCACTGACCGTTGCGTATTTCAAAGCCGTCGATGATGATGTGCTGAATACTATCATTAAATACGCCCAAGGTAACCACGCCGCGATTTGTATTATCTCCATCGATAATGGCTTGATGTATTTGAGTTGCTCGAAATACGATCGGTTGCCCAATGGTGCCACTCGTAAATAATTCAAAGGCATCATAGTTTCCGGGTAGTACATTGATCACGTCACCGACTTGTGCCTGATCTGCCGCAAATTGCAATCCTAAATAAGGATCATTTACTGTACCGCTTCCACCGCCATTTCCTGGAATGACATATTTTTGAACGGCATTGGTAGCAAAAGTAGGTATGGAACGAGTCGTCACTTGCTGTGTGCTGGTCATGCCTCCTCCATCCGGATCGGTCAGCACTATTTGGATATCGTAAGTTGTCTCAGGCATTAAAAATAAAATACTTGTCGCATGATAATTGCGGTTGAGGGGATCGCCATCGACTATGGTGCCCGGAGTTGCTCGGACTGACGGAGCTGCTGGTTCAAACGTATTTCCAGCGCCTGATCTTCGATAAGATACAGACAATTCACTATTTTCATTTACGTCACCGGATATGTTGTAGTGAACCGCGATGTGCTGAAATGTGCTGTTCAATTGAATATTCCCAGGAGTCACAGCATTTTGTGATGTCAAGTAATTCGTACTGAAAATCATGTACGAGAAAACCATGAGTATCTGAAGTTTCATGAGTCTATTGACTTTGATTTGTTCTAAGGTATGTATCTAGCCACGGAAATTTTAGGCTTTTCGTAAAATGATCGTCAACTAATATACGAAAACGGTTAAAGCGATATACGTATTTAAATAAGACCTATATCCAACGGCATATCATTATGTAAATGACATTATCTAGCTACTGTGCCAAGCGCGAAACTCATGTATGATTATTTCATCATCCTTTGTGACATCTCTTCGTTTCTTATCAGTCGCAGAGCTGCGGCTATTCTCTTTGTTCTCACTTCGACTCATCCAAATTTATTTAGAAATAACTTTACAGACTTTGTGCTTGACGCATTAGAATATTAGGTGTCAATTGCTGTCAGTTTAAATAAATAAAAACTGTGTTCAGCCGTGTTTACATGGTATTATTTCCATTTAATCGTTAAAATCTTTCTGTTTCAAGTAAAGGAATTGTGCCAGAAGATTCATTAGAGCAGTACATACACGACTCAAAACAAGAATCAATTTTCTGTTAGGACAAATGCGGTTTTGAGAAAATCATATCATTTTCTTGTTTAGCACGTTTTTGAATTGTTCAACTCGAGGAATCTGAGCAGATTCTAATTAATTTGTACTCAACTTGATGATAAAATGGGTGGTTTAAGTGGAAAGTGGAAGTTCAACGTTGTTTTGACTAATTGACGTAGGACGTCAATAACTAATCCCGCTATATCTAGGCACCTCATCCCCAATTTACGGACCAATTTTTTCGATTCCAACCGTTCGCAGCCCATATAAATTGATTGCTTCTTCTTATTCTTGAAACGATACAAATCATTCGACGGCTGATATCGTTCCAACTCCTGAGCTTGATCATACTTCAGTTCTAAAAGTTCTTTCCTGACGATTTCCGCTTCTTCTACTGATTCAAAGACAAAGCGTTTGTAGTTACCTCGTACTTTGCCACCAGTTCGGCCTGTATTTTCATTTGTAGCTTTTACATAAGTGCTCAATAGAATCCGGATTTGATCAGACAATATTCTCCAAACTTCATGATGAGCACAGTCTTCTTTACATTTCTTCGATTGTTTTCTTCTGTTTTCATAGGCAGTTCGAATCACCTTAGCTGACTTAGTGGTTATGATCATGGCCCAACCATCTGGGCTATTTTGAAAACAATTGATTGACAAGTAATCTACCAGATATTTGTCTCCCAGAGATAGAAATAGCTGACAATCGGCCTCGTTTTCAAAGAAAGGAGAATTGGCCACACTCGCTCCCTCGATTAGATAGAGTTGGTCTGCTTGCATTTGTTTGATAGGTATCATATATAATATTTTACAGGTAAGTGTCACCAACTGCCAAAATATACCCATCGAAACACAGAAATTTTATTTTTATTTTTGATTCAATTGGTTTTACTCACAATCGAATCCATGAAAAACCAGACCGAATCAAAAACTTTTGCATATCAACTTACTCTGATTCTCTTCTAAAACGACCGTTAAAAAGTCATATTCGGTGGGTCTAGTCTTGGTGGTTACAAGAACTGGATTAACCAGCAATTAAGCATCAAACAGAAAAATTATGAGATAATCGCAAACTCAAAGTAGAGATCGACAAAAACGACAGCATGAATGGCATCTATTGACTCAGTCTTATAAAGAGATTCCAGTCTAAACGTTATTTTCGCAGTATGTCCAAACATCGCCATTTCAAAATTCATAAGCCTGATGGATTTATTTCTCAATTCATCGACAATAGCACGAAGAATAAAAAAATGCTGGGTTTACTTCATGATTTTCCGGAAGGGACCATGTCGATCGGGCGATTAGACCAAGACTCCGAGGGCCTTTTATTATTGACCACGGATGGGCAAGTTAGTTTTCATATCACAAGTAGCAAAGTTGAAAAAGAATATTATGTACAAGTCGACGGTCTGATCGACGAAGCGGCTATCCAATTGATGAAGCGCGGTATCGAAATTGGTGTAAATGGTAAAAAATACATGACCAAACCTTGCGAAGCGAGACGATTATCCACACCGCCAGATTTTCAACCACGAAATAAGCGCATTCGAGATGACCGGCATGGACCAAGAAGTTGGGCATCCATTACCCTACGCGAAGGAAAATATAAACAAGTTCGAAAAATGACGGCGGCCGCTGGGTTTCCAACGTTGCGTCTAGTGCGTGTGCGCATCGGCGACGAACATTTGGGAAATATGCTTGCCGGTGAAGTACAAGAAGTTTCAGGATTTGAAGTTTGAAAGAAAGAATTATTTTATTTTTTCTTACGTGAAGAATGGGATGCAATATTTTTCATAGCAACTATAAAATATCATAAAAGGATTTTCATCGAAATGCTTTATTATTATTTATTAATCTCGTAAAATCGAAAAACAAAGTCCGTTTTTCTCATAGCTCGCAAAAATCCATAAAAAAAGCCATCAGCGTTTCCACTGATGGCTCTTATATTTTATCGAATCAAGTACGTCTAAACCGATTTCAATCCCTGCACAAGCAAAGCGACCTCATTATTTAATACCTCGATGAAACCCTTTGCAATGTCGTATAACACTGTTTGACCGTCATCGGTAATCAATCTCACTTGGCCCCTACCTAAAGCTGATACAATCGCTGCGTGATTATCCAAAATTTCAAATTGCCCGGTTATACCTGGTACTTTGATAGACTTTACAGCACCGCTATAGACTTCTTTTTCAGGTGTGAGAATCGATATTTGCATTTGACTTATATTTTGTCAAAACATCAATTATAAACTGATGTTTCGAAATTTTAATTTATGATGCTTCGGCCAACATTTTTTCACCAGCCTCCATACATTCTTCTATTGATCCTTTCAAGTTAAACGCAGCCTCAGGGTATTTATCAACTTCCCCATTAAGGATCATATTGAAACCACGGATCGTTTCTTGAATATCAACAAGTACTCCAGGTATACCGGTAAACTGCTCAGCAACGTGGAACGGCTGTGATAAAAATCGTTGAACACGACGTGCACGGTGAACGACCTGCTTGTCTTCTTCAGACAATTCATCCATACCGAGGATGGCGATGATATCCTGCAGCTCATTGTAGCGCTGAAGAATATTTTTCACCCGCTCTGCACATTCGTAGTGCTCAGCTCCAATGATATTTGGATCCATAATTCGCGATGTAGAATCCAACGGATCCACCGCCGGATAAATACCTAATGAAGCAATTTTACGACTCAATACCGTAGTGGCATCCAAGTGAGCAAATGTTGTGGCCGGTGCCGGGTCAGTCAAGTCATCCGCAGGTACATATACGGCCTGTACAGATGTAATCGATCCACGCTTTGTCGACGTGATACGCTCTTGCATCACACCCATCTCCGTCGCCAATGTTGGTTGATATCCTACCGCTGAAGGCATCCGCCCTAGCAATGCAGATACCTCTGAACCTGCCTGTGTAAATCGGAATATGTTATCAATAAAGAAAAGGATATCACGTCCTCCATTGGGATCTGACATATCGCCATCGCGGTAAAATTCCGCAACGGTCAATCCTGATAGCGCCACTCTTGCACGAGCACCAGGAGGCTCATTCATCTGTCCAAAAACCAAAGTGGCTTTCGAATCTTCAAGATCTTTGGTTTTCACTTTTGACAAATCCCATCCACCTTCTTCCATCGAGTGGAGAAAGTCGTCACCATATTTAATAACACCTGATTCGAGCATCTCACGTAAAAGGTCATTTCCCTCTCTCGTTCGCTCTCCTACTCCGGCAAAAACTGAGATTCCCTCATATGCCTTGGCGATATTATTGATCAGTTCCATGATCAGAACCGTTTTACCTACTCCCGCTCCTCCAAAAAGACCAATCTTACCACCCTTTGAATAAGGCTCGATCAAGTCAATTACCTTAATACCAGTGAACAAGACTTCAGATTCTGTAGATAGTTGATCGTAGGCCGGCGGATCACGGTGTATCGGATAGGCATTATCGCCAATCTCCACATTTCCCAATCCATCAATCGCTTCTCCAACTACATTGAACAAGCGTCCCTTAATTTTTTCTCCAATTGGCATTGAAATGGGACGTCCTTTATCTCGAACATCTTGACCGCGCGTGAGACCGTCAGTAGAATCCATAGATACCGTTCGAACGCTATTTTCACCAAGGTGACTCTGTACTTCAAGTACCAATTTGTCGCCATTGTCGCGTACAATTTCTAACGCATTGAAAATTTCCGGTAACGAAGAACCCGCCTGATCGAAGCTTACATCTACTACAGGTCCAATGATTTGTTTGATTTGTCCAATGTTTGCCATCTATCTTACATATATATTTTGAAGAGATAAATGAAATCGAATCACCTCCGATTTCAGAGCGCAAATGTACCTGCTTTCCCTTTAAAAACAAAGGATGTTGGCCTCTTATCTGAGATAATTTTGGATGCCCTAGATGGCACGATTTCGTCAAGATATGTCGCCGAAGATCAGTGACAAACTTATATTCTGAAACGGGGTTAATATGGCATAAAAAGTTATCAACATTCATGGGAAAAACCTACAATATTACTGGCATGACTTGCCAAGGTTGCGTCAAGCGCATCACGGAAGGCCTTCAATCAGCATTACCCAACGCGACGATTGCGATCAATCTCAATCGAGGTGAGCTACAAATTGACTCAAAAGAAGTCCCTTCTGTCGAGGCTCTGAATCAGGTTGTAGATGCTCTCGGGCCATATAGAGTTGTGCAACATGTCGATCAATCGCAATCGATTCAAGAAGTTTCTAATTCATGGTTTTTAACATACAAGCCATTGCTCATTATCGTAGGATTTATATTGCTATTATCAATTGGGATGACGTTTAATTCCGGACGTCATACGTTGATGGCGTTCATGCAGTATTTTATGGCCGCGTTCTTCATCATATTTTCATTGTTCAAATTACTAGACTTACGAGGTTTTGCTCAAAGTTATAGCTCGTATGATTTAATCGCAAAACGATGGTTTGATTATGGATTTATTTATCCGTTTTTAGAATTGACTTTTGGTATATGCTTACTTTTTGGTTTTTACCTTTGGATAATTATACCTGGTATGATTCTCGTCATGACAATTAGTGCAATCGGAGTTATACGCGCAGTTCTTGATAAACAAGAAATAAAATGCGCTTGCCTCGGTACGACATTTAATTTACCGATGAGCACCGTCACTATTATCGAAGATGTTACGATGGTGGCGATGGGTATTTTTATGTGGCTTGGTTCTTAGTTCAAGGTCTCAAGGTTGAAGGTCTAAGGTCTAAGGTCTAAGGTCTAAGGTCTAAGGTTGAACGGGTTCAAGAGTTCAAGGGTTCTAAGTTCAATGTGCCGACATAGTCAAAATTTACAATTTTGTAGCTATGTCGTGCATCTTCGTAAATCGATAAAATCAAAGATTTTGAGATTTACGGGATTCAAGGGGTTCAAAGGGTTCAATATTCGATGGTTCTAGGTTTAAAGTTTTTAGGGAATGCATAGGGATAGTTATTGGTTTATTAATTTATAAAATTCTGAATTGCAAGGTAATAAACAATAAAGTCCTTGCGGCTAATATTGTCCGAACATTGACCATTGAACACCAAATAATAATATTTAAGACTGAAGACTATAAACAAACATTGAAATTTGAAAACCGAACTTTGAACTTTGAACTCGGCACTTTGAATTCTGAATTAACTTAAAAACCTATTTTTTGCCATTAGTTGAATTTACAGAAAAAGGATTTTATGTTCCACAGGCGGATTGCTACATCGACCCTGAAAAAAAGGTGCCGACCGCAATCATCACGCATGGACATTCTGATCATGCACGTCGGGGTTGCGGAAAATATTATGCCACGCCTTTAACGGCTTCTATTATTAAATTTCGATATAGCATTTCGAAATGCGAGACGTTCGAATTTAATGAAGCATTTGAAATTAATGGTGTGCAGTTTAGTTTTCATCCTGCCGGGCATGTTGCAGGATCGGCTCAAGTTCGTATTGAATATCGCGGAGAGGTATGGGTAATTACTGGAGATTATAAGCGGGCAGTTGATCGAGTTTGCAAGACATTCGAGGTGGTGCCGTGCGATCACTTTGTCACAGAGTGCACTTTTGGCATGCCGATTTATCGATGGAAAAGTGAAACTGAATTGACTGAGCAAATTCGAGATTGGTGGGTCGAGAATCAAAAAAATTATCGGGCCAGTTTATTGATGGGATACTCGCTCGGCAAAGCCCAACGATTGATGCAGATGATCGAAGACCCAATTGGACCGATTTATTGCCATCCGACTGTATATGAAACGAACGAGGTAATCGCTCAACATGGCATTCCATTTCATGAAAACAAAATACTTGATGGCATTCAATCTTTTGACGATTTAAGTCAATCATTAATTATAGCTCCTGGCTCTGCTGTGCGCAGCGACTGGGCAAAATCTATCGGCGATTTTTCGCCGGCAAGCGCAAGTGGTTGGAACCAAACGCGCCGTCGCAGGCGAGGTCAAGCTGATAGGCATTTTGTCATTTCAGATCATGCTGACTGGCCGGAATTAATTCAAACTGTCCATGAAACCGGCGCTCATCATATATATGTGATGCATGGTTTTACTGAAACGTTTGGCGCACATCTTCGTGATTTGGGCTTTGATGCACAGACTGTTTCGCATCGATTAAATCAATCAAGTATTTAATCGGATTATGAAAGCATTTGCAGCGCTATATTATCGTCTTTCAAATCATACTACCTCCGATGAAAAAAGAATATTGATAACACAATTTCTCGAACAATCTTCATCGGAAGAAAATATGTGGGCCGTGCATTTTTTACGAAATGGACCGTTTAAACGTTTATTTTCAACGAAGCAGTTAGCTGAATTGGCATTATTACAAGTAGATTTTTCATCGGCTATTTTTGAACAATGCTTGGATATGACATCTGATGTCATGGAGACAATTAGCTTGATGCTGCCAAATGATCAAGACCTCACATCTGACTCCTTTGACACAATATGTTTTCAAGCATATACGCTCATCGGAAAAGATGCAGAAGAAAAAGAAAAATTTATTTCCAATGTCTGGACTACATTGCACGGAGACGCACGCTATGTATTTAATAAAATAGTAACAAATACATTTAAAAGCCCCGTCTCGCTCAATACACTTACGGAAGCCCTTGCTGACTTCAGGAAACTGGATCGATTAATGATTTCATACCAGTTATTCCAAAATCAATCGAAGGTCCCAATAATTTTATCAGAGTTACATGCTACAGTCGATAAAAAAATATTACCATTTCATTTTATCGAAAATGATACTCAGGATAATTTGGACGAATTAAAAGATATATCGGAATATCATTTATCTCAAGAATGGAATGGTGTCCGGGTTCAACTTATTCGTGGACAAGAAGCATGCCACATTTGGACGAGACGTGGGGAAATTGTATCTGATAAATTCCCCGAGTTGATTGAGGAAATAAAAAAATTACCAATAGATACAGTTATTGACGGCGTCATCATTTGCATCCAGAATGAAAAACTAATGCCAAAGTCGCTGGTCAGAAAACGCATGAGTCGAAAACGGACTACTCAAAAATCAATAAATGATCTTCCAATTTGTTTTTGTGTTATTGACCTATTAAAATTAAATAACAAGACTTTACTTGCACTCAGTTTCGAAAAACGTCATAAGCAACTTGAAATACTTATGCAAGATTTTATGGACAGTCGGTTTTTTCAATTTTCTGATCGACTAACGGCCGTATCTTCAAGTGACATCCAATCATTATGGGCACAAATAAAACCATATCGCAGTCAAGCCATCATATTCAAGTCACTGCAACAATCACGAAAGGATGTTCACCTGAATTGGTTAAAATTATCAGCTCCTCCGCACCATGCAACTGCTGTAGTATTATATGTCCGTCGGGGAGAAGGTGCTCTGGCAAATGAATTTGTAGAATTTACGATGGGTGCGCGACACCATGAGTCATATATCCCAATCCTAAAACTACCGGTCAGGTTATCCGGCGACGATCATCTTGAAATGAAGCTATTTGTTCGTGAAAATCTCATCGAGCGATTCGGGCCAGTTTATAGCATCCCTGCAAAACAAGTATTTGAATTCAGCTACGCAACGATTGAGGAATCAGGCCGTCGCAAAAGTGGAATTCAATTTAAAAAAGTTCAATTTGTGCGCTGGATTAAAGATGGTGACGCCGCAGATATCACACAGCTAGAAGCATTTCATCGCCAACTTGATGATTTCATAGAATAAATCTGTCAAGTCTCTAATCGATATAGCGTGGTTAGGAATTAATTGCGATATTGTTTATGCACCTAAATTTGATTTCGCTTTCCTTTTGACTTTTAATTTATATGGTCTTGAAAAAGCCTGAGGTCGCATTTTAAATCTACTCGAAAGTCGATTAACCATATTCAAGCTAATGGCTCTTCGATATGATAAGATGTCAGACATTAATTGTTTTGAAACGTTCAATTGGTTTGCTAACTCTGATTTAGATATTGCTTCTTCTTCAATGATATAGCTCAGCAATTCAACCGGGTTCATCTCTTTTACTGGCTCCAAAACTCTATTTTCATAATCATCTATTAACAATTCAATGAGCTCAATTTCATCATGGTGTTTTTCAAAGTCATTAAACGTAAGTTTTTCATGAATTTCGCAGTACTCATTATATTGTTCATCGTTAGATATGATTTTATATTTCATAATTAGTTATCTTTTGAACATATCTACTTTGCAAACATCAATTAAGTCATAGTCCTTATGCGTTCCAACAAATTTGATATATAAATTTACTGTTTCGGTTCTGAAGCTATATCCACATATTAACCTAAATCTATTTCTCGCAATATTAAAAACGATTCGAGGAAGTCTTTTTTTGCAAGTGATTAAATCAGCACTTGTAAATGTTTCGATTATATCTTGTGGATTATCCCAATCCGTATACTTCGCTCGTTGATAAAATTGTTTGAAGGCCTTATTCTTTAAATGATCATTTCCACAAAACGCTTCAACATTCTTCCATTTTGTAAATTTAGCCTTCATAGTCAAATATACGAAAAAAAAAACAATAGTACGCAATTCGCATACTGTCAATTGTCATTGATTGCCTACAACATCATCGAGGATATAGATATAAAGTACAGTTGGTATTTTATCCGATTCTGAATTCAAAAAAATGGATTTGGCCATTTCATAGAATACAAAGGCTCCAAGCAGCCGAGAATTAGGAATAACTTCCTAATATTGTGCCGCGAATGCAGACGTCTACATACACCATACAACTTGAGCATTTCGAAGGACCATTCGATTTGCTACTCTTTTTCATCAAACGAGATGAAATAGACATCACAGATATACCGATCGCCACGATCACCAACGATTTTCTGGCCTACATCCGGCACATGGAGAATCTCAATATTGAGTTGGCATCGGAGTTTATTGTCGTGGCAGCAACACTTATGCGTATCAAGGCTAAAATGCTTTTACCGCGAAAAGAGGTCAACGAAGAAGGGGAGGAAATCGATCCACGCGAAGAATTGGTCGCGCGACTGATGGAGTACAAGCGTTTCAAAGAAGTGATTGTCGACCTGCGCGCCTTAGAAGAACGGCGCAACAATATTTTTGAGCGTGGCAATGTCATCGATGAGTTACAAATTCAAGCTAATCAAGCACTTGTCGATATCGAACTGGAGTCATTGACACTGTATAACTTATTCAAGGCCTTTCAAAAAGTGCTCGATCGTCAAAAAGAACGCGGTAGAAAATCCATACACACGATCGTTCGCTACAACTACACCATACGTGGTCAGCAGACAATGATTTTTCAGCGGATACTTCAATTTGAACGACCTTCTTTTGAGGAGATGTTCTTGGAAATGGAAAACCGTATCCATGCCATTGTAAATTTTCTAGCCCTCCTTGAGCTTGCCAATCAGCAAATCATCAGCGTCGTCACAGGCGATGAGATCAATCAATTTTGGATTGAGCAAGGAAGTGAATTTGCTGAACGTGAAACACTGCTCGCCGCTCCGTCCGACGAAGAAGAATAGCTGCATTCCCTTCGTTATATTTGCCATCCATTAAAAAGAAGATGTACTGCATAGACCTAATTTAATACAAGCCGAGGCTTATAAGCCAATTATTCAATTGATTTCCAATGCGTTTGAGATTCCACAACTCAAGCAGCAGCGACGTATTTGGGCATTGCTTCCGCACGATTATCACGAATCTACACAGCGCTATCCCGTTTTATATTTGCAGGATGCTCAAAATTTATTCAATGATTCGGCGCCATTTGGCAATTGGGCTATCGATGAGCATATGCAGAATTTGGCCATGGATGGCATGAAGGATTTGATCATCATTGCGATTGATCATGGCGGGAAGGAGCGCATCAATGAATATAGCCCCTACTTCCATCGCAAGTTTGGTAAGGGCAAGGGTGTGAAGTACGCGAACTTCATCATCGACACCTTAAAACCTTTTGTGGATAGAACTTTCAGGACACTGACTGATCGGGAACATAACGGCATCGGTGGCAGCTCTATGGGCGGTCTCATCAGCGCATACATTGGCATTGTGCATGCCGAGCATTTTAGTAAGATGATGATCTTCAGTCCTTCTTTTTGGTATTCCGATGAAATATATTTTGACGCATTCAAATATGATTACACTTATCCGTCGCGGATTTTTCTCTACGGCGGAGAAAAAGAATCAAAATATATGTCAAGTCATATTCATCATTTTCAAGATGCCGTTCGTCAACAGCGTAAATTTGGATTATATAATGAGTGGAACATTAAAATTAATCCAGATGGTCAGCATACCGAAAGTGATTGGAGTACCGTATTTCCATCAGCCGTTAAATGGCTTTATTTTGAACAATAAAAAACTTAAAGAATAATTATTTTGAAACTATCTTTTATTTCCTCCATTGCAGACACCACCCCAACTACTACGATTATTATTCCTTTCAATCCCGAGGATGAAAAATCGGTTAAACTCGTTCAAGAACAATATCCGGTTCACGGTTTCGAGACTATAAAAAATTTCGTCGGAAAATCAGATGGAAAATCACAGTTGATTTTTCATGAAATAGATGGACAGCCCGTTACGCTGCTTTTTTCGAATTGCCACATGCGCAATCAGTCTCAACTCAATCAGCATATATTATCCACATGCTATTCACATCGGATGGCATTGCATGGACACGTTGTCATCGATCAACGTGCGGCGGTCAATAAAGATGCCGACAAATTATTTGAGACCTACACCAGAAGTTTATGTCTGAGCCAACACGAAGTCGGTCGATATAAATCGAATAAAAAACCGAATGAGAAATCAATTGATCAAGTATCGGTACTGTCAAATGTATTAACGGAATCTGAAGTCGAAGAGATTTTTAACCGTGCCAAAGCCTCAGCGGACACAATTATGTCCTGTATGGAATTAGTCGATGCGCCTGCCAATCATAAACGACCACAAGTGCTTGCCGATTGGATGGAAAAATCAGGAAAGGAAAATAATTTTTCTGTTAATAGTATTAATAAAGAAGAATTAGCAGAACAAGGATTTCATGCGTTACTTGCGGTTAATCGCGGGAGTGAAGATCCAGCTTGTTGTATTGTCGCCGAGTATAAAGGTGCAAATTCCGAAAATAGCCCGACCATCGCTCTGGTGGGTAAAGGTGTGACATTTGATACCGGTGGGATGTCGATCAAGCCATCCAATAACATGCACTATATGAAAAGTGACATGGGTGGTGCAGCCGCAGTCATGGGAACCATGGAATTGGTTGCTAAATTAAAATTGCCCGTTCATGTAATCACTGTTGTGCCATCAACAGATAATAGTGTCGACAGTCTTGCGGTAAAACCGGGTGATGTCATAGGAAGCTATGAAGGAAGCACAATCGAAATAATCGATACGGACGCAGAAGGTAGACTCATCCTTGCCGATGGTTTAGCCTATGCGATAAAAAATTATGATCCGGAGTATATCGTAGACCTCGCGACACTAACAGGAAGTGTAGTCCGAACACTCGGCTCTCACGCTGCTGGATTGATGACTAAAAACGATGATCTCGCTGAAGCTTTGACTGCCGCTGGTGAATCGAGTGGAGATCGTGTTTGGCGATTGCCATTGTGGGAAGAATATGAAGATTATATGCAGTCAGATGTAGCCGATATACGCAATTTGAGTACAAAACCGATAGGCGGTGCCATTACTGCAGCAAAGTTTTTAGAGCATTTCACAAGTAAGCATGAAAAATGGGCACACCTCGATATTGCCGGAACCGCTTTTGGTGCTTCGCCATATTCAAAAGGATATAGTGCCAGTGGATTTGGAATTTTATTATTATTACAATGGATTGAAAATATTAAATAATTAATCATGTCGAAACAGCTAACCTTTGTATGTGTCTCTTGCGATTTTAAAGCGTCAAATTTTTTAATAGCACTACACGAACTCGGTCACAAAGTATTTTTGGTTACTTCACAAAAAACCGAAAACCAACCCTGGCCACGAGAATGTTTGACAGATATATTTTTTATGCCACAGAACGATGGTCGATATTGGGATATGAAAACATTTGTAGAAGGGACGGCATACATTTTTCAAAATCATAAAATTGACAAAATCATAGCATTAGATGATTATGATGTTAAGAAAGTTTCCATGTTGCGCGAGGAATTCAGATCACCGGGCATGGGTGATACAACTGCCCGTCATTTTTATGATAAATTGGCGATGCGGATGATTGCCAAAGATCACGACATACGTATTCCAGGGTTTGCACCATTATTTAATGATGATTCAATTAAAGAATTTTTCAAAAGCAGCTCGGGACCATGGGTTGTTAAACCTCGTTCTGATGCCGGTGCACTCGGCATCAGAAAATTACAGACTGAGGATGATTTCTGGCAATGGAATGATGAAAATAAAGATGTCAGGCACACCTATTTAATCGAAGAATTTAAGCCCGGACACGTATATCATGTTGACGCATTATTCACGGATTACAAGCCTTTGTTTACGCGCTCATCGCGATATTTACAGCCGCCTTTCGAGATTGCACATGGCGGTGGTGTGTTCCGATCCCAAAGTATTCCTTCTGACGCGAAAGAGCACAAAGAACTCACTAAATTAAATACGAAACTATTAAAGGCATTCGGTTTAAAAGCAGGTGCTTCACACTCCGAGTTTATAAAAAATAACAAGGATGGAAAATTCTATTTTCTAGAAACATCTGCGCGCGTCGGTGGCGCTCATTTAGCAGACATGGTTGAAGCCGCAAGTGGCGTAAATCTATGGTCAGAATGGGCAAAAATAGAATCAGCACAAATACTTGGTACTGAGTACAAAGCACCAAAAGATAGCAAATCCAATGCAGGAATTGTCGTGACACTAAGTCGTTTTGAGCATCCTGATTACGAGCCATTAAAAAGTGACGCCGTGTGGTGGACGATGAATAAAAAACATCACGTGGGATTAATTGTCAAAGATGACAGTGAAGAGCAGGTCCTGAAGATGTTGAATGATTTGACTGATCAGATTCAGCGTGACTATCATTCGTCGGTGCCGTTGGTGGAGTAGATTCGAAGGTAACATATCCGGCATAGCAATCCTTGCGTAAACTCTAAGCTTACCAATCCCTTATATTAATTTATAATGCCGACAAAACACAAAATCTATGATTTGGATGTTTGTCGAGCATCCTCGATACCGACAATTAAATAAATCACATTTAATTATCGAGTACTGAGGCATGAAACAAAATCAAAGATTTCGATAATGTCGGGATTCGTAATTGTTAATTCGTAATTCCTAATTGTTTAAACCTCCAAGGATCTGCCTCCCAAAAGCCTTACAAATCCTTGCAGGTCGAGTGTTCTTTTTTTATTAAAATTTACAAGAAATACTCTAGGTGTTGTACTGACGCTCTCTAGGTCGGTCAGCATCTGAGGATTGGCGAGACGCCGAACAACGGAAGGTGGGATTTGAAATTCACAATTAATTTCCCTGCAAAAATTGAAATTCAGTTGCGTGATGGGAATATTTTATTCAGTTTGATTTTATGACCAAACCTCCAAGGATTTGCCTCCCAAAAGCCTGACTAATCCTTGCAGGTTGAGTATTTTTTTTATTAGAGATTTTAATCGAAACAGTCATGGTGTCGTTGGCGAGACGCCGAACAACGGAACAGAATATCACGGTCCTTTCTCTATTTAAAAAGTAGTTAGATAAGTACCCATTGTACAGTTTCAACTCTCATATCCTATATGAACTTGGTAGATATACCAAGTGTTGGTATATTTGATAAGTCAAAGAAGAGAATCATGGTAAAGAATACATCTGTGTTAATTGGGGATCATTACCAACAATTTATTTCATCGCAGGTCGATACTGGGCGCTACAATTCCGCAAGCGAGGTCGTTCGAGCCGCATTGCGCCTGCTTGAAGAGCGCGAAGAACACAAGATTCAAGTGCTTCGGAAAGCCCTTGAGGCAGGTGAGAATAGTGGATTGGCGATACCTTTCGACAATGACGAGTTTAAGAAAGAGATGAAAGCCAAATACGTTGATGCCGGTTAGTAAAATAAGTATTGCACCTCTTGCACGATTGGATTTGGACGAAATTTGGTTCTATACGTTTAAAAACTGGTCTGAAAATCAAGCGAATAAATATCAAGATGAATTGCATTTCGGGTTTCAGGACATATTCCATGATCCTGACATTGGTCAACCCGTTAATCAAATAAAAAAAGGCTACCGAAGACTTAAAATTAACAGTCATTATATCTTTTACAAGATGTTAAGAAAGGAAATAGTCATTGTTCGCATTCTCCATGAAAAAATGGATATTCTTAGGCATCTGTAATCGCCAGTATGGGGCTATAATTCTGAATGGCACCAAGATTACTTTTGCTACCCGATGGACTTACGGCTAATTCTCATTATGCAGGGCTGTGAATTCTTAACTTTGTCGCTCCCTAAATCTCAGCTCAGAGCGAATGAGAAATTAGCTGCCCCGATAGCTATCGGGGGCAATTAGCTATTGGCTATTGGCTTGAGTGCGCCCTCATGAAATAGGTTGACAGGTGTTTGGGCTAATGGCTAAAAGCCAAAAGCTGGGAATTCCTTATAGGCGCTCTAGTATTATATTTCAATGCAGTTCTATCTACGGAAACAAAAATGGCACATCAAAATAGGAATTACCCGGACTTACCATATGCATTTTCAGGTTCACTCTCTTAGTGGCAATTCCCTGAAAATGTGTACTTTCCATTATCAAATAATTCGATCCATGACTAACAGGATATATAAACCGACGATTGTTTCATATTCAGCTCTGATGGCTGCTATATTCTTCATCATTTCGTGCTCATCGCCTACGCCACCGGCACCTGAATCAGATGGTCCTGGTCATCCCGCATGGCAGGAAGATTGGCTGAGAATGAAAAAGGAAAAGGACACCCCTATTCCTGAAGATTTTACGCTCAAGATGTACCAGCTCAATCATGAGGCAAGTTCCTCAAGTCGGGTACCCGAAACAAACTTCGGATCCGTTGAAGAACTTGGACCTGATTTTGTTGCTGGTCGAATTCGTGCATTTATAGTGGATCACTCTAATCCTAATCGATATCTAGCAGCAGGAATTTCTGGTGGATTGTGGGAGTCACTCGACCTTGGACAAAGCTGGATAAATTTAATGCCAAACGAATCCAACTTAAATATTACAAGCATCACTCAATCTCCTTTTGATGCCGACGTATTTTATTTTTCTACCGGCGAGTCAACAGGCAATAGTGCGGGAATATCCGGTGTCGGAATATTTAAAAGTGTTGACGGTGGTCTGACATTTGAATTAATACCGTCAAGCATGGTTTCCGATTTTTTTACTTCATGGCGTATTGAACATTCATTGTCAGATTCGCACACGGTTTATGTTGCTACTCGTAATGGATTATTTGTGACGCGAGACGAAGGTGAATTTTTTGATCAAATATTATTCCAAGCTTCTACAGATATTGAAATATTGCCTGGCGATGAAATGTATATTGGCACCGACGGGCAAGGTGTTTTTTATTCTCCTGATGGATCTGACGAATCATTTACAAGAGTCGATAATAATTTTCCTCCATTTTATGGCAGAACAGAATTAGCGGTAGCCGCCAATAAACCACATGTGATAGCCGCGGCGCTTGAAGATGAAGATAGCGGTAGATTATTGAAATTATATTATTCCGGTAACGCCGGCGTGACGTGGGATACTTTAATTAATCCTCGACATACGATATTGAATACATCGTTTACATGGTATTGTAATACACTTTTTGTCCACCCATCCGACTCAACATATTTAATATTTGGCGCATCAGACGGAGCCTACACAACTAATCGAGGGCAATCATGGAGTCGATTAAGGAATATACATGCTGATATACATTCTGCGACGCTTGATCCACGTGATTCGACACAAATATTAATGACATCTGACGGTGGTATCGATCGCTTTGAACGTTTATTTGGTGACAATTTAAATCATATTGAGAACCTGAATAACGGTCTGAATATCACCCAGTTTTATACCGGTGCTGTATTTCCTAATGGTGATCTAATCGGCGGCACACAAGATAACGGTACTTGGTACTTGGATCAACGCACGGGAGAATTTGATAAATTATTTGGTGGTGATGGCGCATATTGTGCAGTTAACCCACTTGATTCAAATCAGGCCTATTTATCCTATCAACGTGCCAATGTATTTAGAAATGATAATTTTTATAGGGGGGGGGCTTTTGGATATATTTCTGATGATATAGATTATAGTGAAGACGGAACATGGTTTATAAATCCGTTTCAATTAAATCCGACTTCTCCAAACCAAGTATATTTACCAACCACCGAACGACTGTGGTGGAGTCAAGACTTTGGGGATTCATGGGAGCCATTAACTGATTTTATCAATGATCCTTTCCGTGTCACAACGATAGATCGCGGTGACTCAACAACCGTTTTTGTTTGCGGTGGACAAGCCACTTTTTATCGAATCGACAATGTCGAAAATCATGTTGCAGGAGAAGAAATTTCACTCAGAAATTCAGCGCCGACGGTGTTAAACTTCTCATTTATGCGAGAAATGGTCATGCACCCTGACGGTAATTCCATTTATGCTGTCTTCAGTTCATTCTCTAGAAACCCACGCGTTTGGCACATTACGGATATCTATAGTGATGACCCAACATGGACACCTATATCCGGTGACTTACCTGAATTTCTCCCCGTCAACACCATACAGGTTGACCCGCTTAATGTGGACGTGATGGCCATCGGTACAGATTATGGCTTATATACAACTAGAAATGGAGGTGACAACTGGATACTAGAACGTGAGATTCCACAAACAGTGATATTCCAAATTGTTTTGCATACTGACAATTCGCTTTACATATTTACGCATGGTCGTGGAATATTTCAAGCAGAACTTAATAACTATCTAGCGACGGATAATATCAATCAAAGAGATATTCAATTATCCGTTTTTCCCAACCCGTCCACTGAAGTCATTTCATTGAATTACACAGATGATCTATCCATTAAACAAATGCAGATTATTGGAATGGACGGTCGTATTCATCAACATGTAAATCAATATAATACAGACATTAATGTATCCGGTCTCAATATTGGAAACTATATACTATTGGTGGAATTTAAAAATGGAGAACGCGGTCAGGCTAGATTTGTAAAAAAATAAAACTATTCCTGTTCAAAAAAAGCAACTGATCCACCGACCCAATCTTTGTCTTTATTGTATTTAACCCCGATCATGGCACCTCTGCTTAATCGTGCCAGATTATTGACAATGATGGGCTGCTCCGTGTCTTGCTCCCAGATTAATAGCATTCTAATCTCACACTTAATCTTTTCGTCTAATGCTTGAACGACTGGTGAATACGAGACCTTTCGTTGCAGTATGAAATTGGAAGGATCAGAAATCGAGGTAATATGCTCTGGCTGAACATTAAAAATGACACCAGATCCAGAAAACGAATATAGTGGCTTGAGTACGTAGTTCTCAAGATCTTCTGGAATTGTCTCTAATTGATCGAGAAAATATGTTTTGGGCACAAATGGATTATCAAATAGCGGCAAAGCATATTTACTAATACGGAAAAACCAATGCGGATGTCCCGCCCACTCTACATTATATTCATGATTAAACTGAAAATCACGTTGTAGATCTTTTCGACCAATTAATTCGTCAAAAATCACACGATTATAAATGCGATGAACCTGCACTTTTTGACCATTGTCATCAAGATAATAAACATCCTTACCAGACGTCTTTAATTTCGATACGCAAATTGTTTTAACACCCAACTCACGAGAAGTACATAAAAAATCAATTTGTGTAGCTTGCTTTTCTGGTTCTACTTCGAGTAGGACAACATTTTTGGGATCATGATCAGCAACGATAATGCGCTTTAGCATTTCTTTATAGGCATCCGTTGTTAGGCCTTTCGCGAGATGTGCGTAATTATCTCCGATGGTAAAATGTTCTCGGTATTTTTTCGCTACGAGATCTTGATAAAAATATAGTGTTGGAAAACCTTGTATTTCTATAAGTTTTGGAATTAATTTTCCATTCTCTTCACAAATTCCGAAATCGTATTGTAGGAAAGTACTGTGTGGCGTCTCTCCGGGCACAAAGAACTCAGGCCTAACCGCACCTTGTGTCATCTCTTTAAAATCTGGGCGCATGATTCGCTTCGTGATAACGTTGCACGCATCAAAAATCTTAGCCTTGAGTTCCAAGTCGATAAATACCGGAGTTTCAGCTATCCTAAAAGGAGGTCGATGTCCAAATTGCTCTGTAATATCATTCAAAAAACGATCATATCGTTCTTGCGTAAAATTTTTATTGAAAATCGACCTAGCTGTTGGCTCCATTTATCGTACAGTATTTACCACTTGATTTTTTTCCAGTCGCGCTATGGACTGATTTAAGAAGTTTGGGATGATGTTGTCGAATGTCACCTGCAATTTTTCAGGATCTTCTGCAAACGCCAACATTTTATAGTATCGCTCCTTCCCTCGCTTCTCTACTATTTCTTTTTTCTTATCCGGCTTGCTAAAATGCTTCAGCATACCTTCGGGATCTGCCTCGGGATGAAATTGCGTCCCCACCCACTCTGGCGAAAATCGCATAGCCATAATTGCTCG
>Ga0115029_1001107_pt1 | contig 20747 bp, 18 predicted proteins | sample SidtaG_3_FD_87297 | JGI IMG/M metagenome (GOLD analysis project Ga0115029, IMG submission 87297) | Marine algal microbial communities from Sidmouth, United Kingdom - Sidmouth_Asex1 metaG | ecosystem: Host-associated > Algae > Red algae > Unclassified | place: Sidmouth, United Kingdom | collected... | reverse complement strand
CAGGTAACGAGAGTTATGAATCAATCATATCGTACTGATTTAACAGATGAGCAGTGGGAAATAATTAAGACTTTGATTTACGCTCAGACAAACAAAAAGGATTTAAAATCTTGCCTCGTCGTTGGGTAGTCGAAAGAACTTTCGGATGGTTTATCATTTAATTCTTAGGGCTATGGTAGTAGAGAAACCTCCAATTACGTATGTATCACCTTATAAATAAACTTTTTAGCTAAATGAGAAAATATAGCAATAATTTATGATAATCTATCAAACAAGAAACTGCAAAATTTAAGGACAAAATGCCCGTTGACAAGCACCAAAAAATATCACTCAGATACAACTAAAAAAATGTTGCCACTTATCACTGGTCTATTATTAGGATGTTTTGTTCTGTGGCTCAGTTTTATAGCTAGTATTACTTGGGGTGCAGCCAATATTGCTTTTAGTGATGTCTATCAAGCTTTTACTGCTTTTGATGATTCGACCAATCATTTAATTATCCGTACAGTACGCCTACCGCGATCGCTAATTTCCATCTTAGTTGGTGCATCTTTAGCGGTGGCAGGGGCGATTATGCAGGGTTTAACGCGAAATCCTTTAGCATCTCCTGGTATTCTGGGAGTCAATGCGGGGGCAGCTTTTGCCGTGGTAGTAGGAACGTTTATTTCTGGTAGCAGTTCTCTAACTACCTATGCCTGGTATGCTTTTGCAGGGGCAGCCATTAGCGCGATCGCCGTATATTTCCTCGGTTCTCTTGGTCGTGGTGGATTGACTCCGTTTAACCTAACTATAGCGGGTGCAGCACTCACGGCATTTATCTCTTCAATTACTAGCGGGATTCTAATTCTCAGTCAGCGTACCCTAGAGGAAATTAGGTTTTGGCTAGCAGGTTCAGTAGCAGGTAGAGATATAAATTTATTGCTGCAAGTATTACCTTATATCTGTGTTGGGTTAGTATTAGCGATCGCTTTAAGCAGACAAATTACTATTCTCAGTTTGGGAGAAGATACCGCCAGAAGTTTGGGACAGTCTACAGCATTAATTAAAATACTGGCTGCCATTAGTATTATTCTACTAGCAGGGGCGAGTGTGGCGATCGCAGGACCAATCGGTTTTGTCGGTTTAATTGTTCCCCATATAGTTCGGATATTAGTCGGCGTTGATTATCGCTGGATTTTGCCCTATTCAGCAATTTTAGGCGCGATTATGATGCTAATTGCCGATATTGCTGGTCGTCTGGTAATTCAGCCGAGTGAGTTACCAGTGGGATTAGTGATGCCTTTAATTGGCGCGCCATTTTTTATATATTTAATTCGCTCGAAGATGAAGCGATAGGGATGCAGTTTCCTTTATTGTTCTGACACCGTACTTTCCAGCCGATTTAGTTGTGGTAATTTAAACCCAATCACGCCAACAGCAAACATAGCGATCGCACATCCTACATACAGCAGTGCCATCCCCGCACCCGCACTATGACCAAACATAGGAGCAAATAAAGAACTCAAAATAGTTTCTGACTGCATCGCTGGTTCTAAAACGCGATCGCTTAATAATCCTGACAGAAGAGTTGCGATCGCACTAACTAATTCTAAAACAAAGGAGTTAGCAGCAAAAACTCGTCCTTGAAGTTGAGGGGGAACGGCTTCCATCCACAACGCGGTTTCTGAACTTTCTAGTAGGGGAAAACTGAGAGAAGAACAAAATTGAGCGGGTAGCCAAATCGTTAAACTTTGACCCAAACCAAATACTGTTTTGGCAGTACCAGCCCCTATAAATCCGACTAACATACCATTAACACGCCGTTTCGTTCCGCCCCAAGAAGTTAAAATTACTGCTCCTGTAACCCCTCCAATACCTGCAATGGAGAGGATTGCGCTTAAGGTTCGGGCGTTATTATTTGAACGGGCTAAAATCATCGGATCGTCGATTGCCGAACCTGTAAGTTCCCAAGAAATTTTCCTATCATCTTCGATTCCTTGTGGTCGAACTACTTCAAAGCCAATTGCTTGTAACAGTCTACCTGTGGTGCTTTTAGGTGACGAATCAGCATAAGTAGTCAGATTGGAAGTCATCAAAAATATACGGGGATATTTTTGCAATACGGGTTGCAATGCTGTTTTTGTTTGAGCAATCTGCTGACTGAATCCTGCTAACAAATCTTTTACTCGATCCGTTTTACCCAAAGCCTTAGCAATTCCCTCAATGTCTTGCTGCCAAAATTGCTCTCCGTCCGAGCCTATATCGCTAAATAATAAGGTCGGTGCAATTTGAGTTAGGAATGGATATTCCTCTTTACTGAGCCATTTTTCTCCTAAGATTAAATCTGGTTCAACTAAGGCTAGACGTTCGAGAGATGGATTTTTGCGATCGCCCAATCCTACAGGCTCTGTTGTTACCCATTTGCCGAGATAGGGAATTTGTTTTACGGGATTATCGTAGGTTTGAATGTTTAAGTTGACGACTTCAGCGTAAGCAGCAGGCTGAACTCCTAGTGCCAGCATACTGTCTAGAACATGAGGACTAAGAGCAGCAACTTTTTGTGGTTTGCCACATAGCTCTGTTTCTCCCATTTGATGCTTTACTATACGGCAATCGGAAGGTTGCGAATTAGTTGGCTGACGAACGGGGTTATTTTGACAGCTAAGAATAAATAAAGTGGCTAACAGTCCCAGGAAAAAAGGCTTGAGTTTAAATTGGAATAATTTGAATTGAGATGGCATACCACGACTGGAAGTTTGGCTAAAAGAAAACTAGCAGGTTGAGCAAAAAGCTCATAATTAAAAAGTTACTGAAACCGTACCTTGCACGGTAAAGGGTTCGCCAGGGTCAACCGATATTCGGCTTTGTGTACCTTCGATATATTCAGCATCGAAGAGATTCTGAAAGTTGAGCGCAGCGCGATATTTGTCTCTTTCGTAGTAAAGTGCTGCATCGACGCGAGTATAGCCATCGACGAAGAAAGAGTTATCTAAGTCGCCCGCACGTTCGCCAACATAGAAAACTCCCGCACCAAAGCCCAATCCTTGCAAACTGCCTTTTTGCAAGGTGTAAGTCGTCCAAAGATTAAAGTTGTTCTCTAAAAACGACTAAAAGGTATGTCCGCTACTTCATCATCGCTCAAAACTACCAAACCTCGGTCTACAGGTCGTTTATCGTTGAGGTAAGAAAACTCTAAGGTTAATTCCGTATCATCGCTAATTTGCCAAGATAAAACTGGCGCAACAAAAAACCTTTCTGTTTCTACCCCATCGCGGAAGCTATCGGCATTTTCATAAGCTACGTTGAGGCGATATGCCAATTTTTTATCGCTGGTTAAAGGTGCAGAAAAGTCTATAGTAGGACGATAAAAATTGAAGCTACCCGCAGTAAATTCTATTTCGTAGAGGGGGGTACGTAAGAGCTTTTTGGTAACGTAGTTGATAATTCCCCCAGGTTGAGCGCGTCCAAACAAAACAGAGACTGGTCCTTTGAGAACTTCGACGCGATCGATGTTGGCTAATTCGGTTTCAGTACGAGCCGAGAAAAAGTTATCGCGAATTCCATTACGAAACTGTTCGGCATCAAAACCTCGAATAACAAAACTTTCGTTCCTACCGCCAGCCGCAGTAGAAAAATTAGCCCCACTAACATTGCGAACGATTTCTCTGACATTGGTTGCCCCTTGATCTTCTATTACTTCTTGGGGTACTACTTGAATTGATGCTGGCGTGTGATGATTCCGCTAACACGGGAAAAGCGATCGCAGTGCTGGAAAAAATAACAATACTCTTAAATAATAGGTTTTTCTGCTTAATAAAATAGTTGGCAATGTTCATACTTCTTCAAGCTTATAGAGAATTATTCTAAATAACTGTAGAAGTCAGAATACAGAGTTGCTAAAATCTTGTCTATCCAAAAAGCGATCGTAATTATCCCAAAAGCGTTATTTTATGCCTCCATCTTCAATAATTTTCCCTGCAAGCAATCTCTGGGAGTCATACCAAACTTGCGTTTAAAAGCAGCCGAAAAATGACCGAGATGAGTGTAGCCAATATTGTTGGCTACAGTTGCCACGCTTAAATCCCCTTCTCGTAACATTAACTGTGCCTGTTCGAGACGATAGTTGTAAAGATAATTAAAGACAGTCGTGCCGTATATTTCCTTAAAACCCTGCTGAAGTTTGCGATCGCCTATGCCTACGGTTTGAGCTAAAGTTTTAATGTTAGGAGGATTATCTAAGTCATTGAGTAATATTTTTCTGGCATTGCGAATACAGTCTATTTCTTTAGGCTTTAATCTAGTCTGGGTAGTCTGACGATCGCTATTAGTAGCTAACTGGGCAAGTTGCATTGCCATTAATTCTAAAACTTTGCCTTCTAAATACATCCGAGCGATCGCGCCTTGATAGGGATGATGCCAAATTTGTTCGATTGTAGTTTGCATTTGAGGGGTTATATCCCCCAAAGCAGAATGAAATCGCTGGGGTTTGTCGTCTCCAATTAATCCTTGCAACTGTTTGGGAACGGTATTTAGTTCGGTGACAAATCTTCTAATAATATCTAAATCTATTTCTATTCTCAGCAATTTCAGGCGATCGCCCGCCCAAGCCTGTTCGATTTCTTCAATATCTGGCAAATAAAACAAATAGTTCTGTCCCTTCGTTTCGGCATATTCTGCTGCGACACCTTTAACACCAGGGCAAATAACGCTTTGATAGCCACTCAAATAAAATTTAGCGACAACCGATTGGTAATCTTCATGTTCTACTAATTCATTGCGATCGAGGAAGATCTGTTCGTCAACAATATCTAGCTCAATGCCTGATGATAAATTGACATAACTAGATTGGTCTTCACCCCATTGGCTTTTGGCTGTTATAACTTCGTCAAATCCATGAATATTAGATTCTACTTGCTCGTATTCTAGACTTTCTCTATAAAGGCGATCGTATTCTGCTTCTGTATATACTTTCATCTAGCTAAATTAAAACTTAATTATAAATATTCTCATTAAACAAGAAAAATAATAACAGAGACAAAAATATGAAGGGATTAGAAAAAGAAATTAATAGAAAAATATAGATTCACTTCTCTATCTCTCGTAATAGAGGAAAAGCATAGCCGAGTAAGGAGATCGCCACACCGCAGCTAGAAAATAAGGCGATCGCTACTGCCATTCCCGCACCAGATTCACTACCAAAGATACCGCCAAATAATTCAAATAATTGAGCCAAAATACTATTAGTTTTCATAGCCGGTTCAAAATAGCGATCGACTAAAATACCTGCGATCGCAGCACCTAGAGGTGTAGCAATACCTGCAATTAAGTCTCTGGCTGCAAACACTCGTCCCTGAATTTCTGGCTTTACCTGTGACATCCAAATTCCTTGATTGGAACTATTAGGAAAAGGAGAACAGAAACCACTAACAATCGCAGCAATTAACTTACCCACCATACTCTGAGTTACCGAGAGTAAAACTAAGCCTCCCTTCCAAACAGCATTACCTATTAATAAACCATTAATACGTCGTTTGGGTAAATTCCAGATGCTCATCGTCGCAGCACCCAATACACCGCCTATACCAAAAGTAGTTAACAACCTACCCCAAACTGTAGGATCGTTATTGCTACGTGCTAAAACCATTGCGGGTAGGATTGCGAAATTGAAACTGTCGATAAAGTTAGTGATTAGCAAAAAGCCAAGAATAGTCAACAAACGCCGATGCTTGAGAAGATAACGCCAGCCAAAGCTTAATTCCTGTTTGATATTAGTAATATTTTGTTTATTTAGATTGTCGCGATCGGGTTGGGGAATAGCGACTAGAGAAAGAGTTGCGATCGCCATGAAAAAAGTTACTAGATCGATTATCAAAATTCCTTTCAAGCCAATTACAGGATACAAGCCTCCAGCCAAAGCAGGTGCTAAAATAAATGCGCCCGACATTTGAACTGAATTAAGCGCAGTTGCCCGATTGTATTGCTGCGGGGGAACGAGTAAAGACAGAGAAGCAGAGTAAGCTAGCCCCTGAATAAAGCCGAACAGACTGTTTATTGCTGCGGTGCAGTATAAATGCCAAATTTGCAGATTATTGGTTAAAAATAGTAACAGCAGGGCGATGGTAGATATTCCTGCTACCAGATCGCCGATAATCATCAATAGCTTGCGACTATAGCGATCGACTAACACTCCTGCAAACACAGACGCGATAACTCTAGGGGTTTGTACGAAAAATAAGATTAAAGATAGAGGAGTAGCTTGTCCCGTAATCTGCCAAGCCCAGATAGTGATAGCAAAGTTGGTCATTTCTGAACCTAGCAGGGAAGCTAGTTGACCAATCCAAATTACGATAAATTTACGCAAGGTTTTTTAGGACTAAGAAGATAGCTGATGGTTGAAAGTCAAATTTATTGAGATAGTAGTAACTGTTCTTGCAGTTGGTTGAGAAAGATTTCTGCACCAATTGGTCCTGGCAAAGCACGACAAAGATAAGCACTGGTAAAATAAATGCGATCGCTTTTACTGGCAGATAAAGATTGGGCGATCGCATTATCGTTCCACTGTTTTTTAATCGCTGCTGTTTGCTGTTCTAGTAAATTCACCTCGACATTATTGAAGTCACGGTTATATCCCTGAATTAAAATCGAGTCTGTATCCATTTGAGGCAAAATTTCTAAAGATACCTTGCCCCCTTTTCCTTCTTGTCCTGATAAATTCGGAGGGAAAACAGTTTCAAAGCCCAAGTTTTTCACTAGTTCGCTACAGTAACTATCGTGGTTATAGGGATCTACCTGCACTCCTTGTCCTATGTCTTCTGAACCGATTAACAGCAGCCTGGGGTATTCAGCAGCAATCGGCTGTAATGTCTGTTTTATCTGGGCTAAATTGGCTGAATATTCGGCAATTACTCGTTCTGCTAATTCAGTTTTATCAAACGCTTGGGCGATCGCTTTTATTTGCTCTTGCCATTTGTCATCTACAGCATAGGTAAACAATAGAGTGGGTGCAATTTGTGACAGCAAATCGTATTCATCTTCATTAGAAGCAACTCCACCCAAAATTAAGTCTGGTTGCAGTTGGGCAATAGTCTCTAAGTCAGGATCGTCGGCAGTACCTACATTTAAAGGTTGACTAGTAATCCTTTCGCCTAGAAAGGGGATTTGTTGACTAGGGTGATCGAACTTATCAGCAGGTAAAGAAAAATAATCGGCGTAACCGACTGGCTGTATGTCCAATGCTAGTAAAAGTTCTAACATATTAGGACCAATCGCCACAATCTTCTGGGGTTGGTTACAAACTTCTGTTGTCCCGCGATCGTGTTCGATATTCTGACAATTATTTGAAGAGGGTTTTACAGCAGCATTATTATTACCACAAGCAACATTCAAAGATGCGATGCCTACGGCTAGCTTCGCAATCGCACAGAGAATCGTCAGCTTTCCAATCTGTTTTAGTTTCATTTTAAAATTCATAAGAAAACGAACCAATGACGGTAAAAGGTTCACCGCGATTGTTGCCTCTTTCCCTTGGTTCGGATGCACCCGCTATATAGTCCACATCAAACAGGTTTTTGAAATTAAGTCCGACGCGGTATTTATTGCGATCGTAAAATAGCGCAGCATTAGTAAGAAAGTAGCTATCTAAGGTATAAGAGTTCTCTAAATCTCCTTCTCTTTCACCGACGAAGTTAAAGCCCAAACCAAATCCAAGTCCTTCTAAGTTACCCTGTTGAAGCTGATAAGTCGTCCATAAGCTAGCACTGTTTTCAGGAGCGTTAAATAAGCGGTTGCCCACCTCGATCAAGTCATCCTCTGTTACTTCAGTATTAATGTAGGCATAGGAAGCAATTACATTCCAACCCGACAAAATTTCTCCCGCAACATCTAGTTCGATACCTTGACTTGATTGTTCTCCCGTAACTACAGAAGAAAAACCATCTTCGGGATCTTCAGTAGCAACATTCTGTTTATCGATGTTGAAATAAGCCAAGGTTGTAAACAGTTTCCCTTTTAAAAATTCAGATTTCACGCCAAATTCAAATCCCTCTCCCTCTTCAGGTTCTAAAAGCTGTCCTTCGCTAGTAGTGTCTTCATCATTAGGAGTAAAGGATTGAGAGTAGCTGGCATAAAGTGAAACTGGTTCTATCGGTTTATAGACAACGCCAACACGAGGAACAACCGAATCATAAGTCTCGCTTACTTCTGTCTGTTCTAAGTTATCCGTTAGAATTTGCTCTACTGTGTCATAGCGTAACCCTGCTAAGAGAAAGAACTTCTCGCCAAAAGCAACTCTGTCTTGAGCAAATATTCCCAGTCTTCTGGTTTCAATTGCTCTATCTTCGATAAAGGGTAAAGTATCGCTATCTGGTCTGGGAGTCTGACCGTATATGGGATTAAACAGATCTAGTTCTAAAGGAGTCTCGAGATCTAATCGAGTCTGTTTGTTAAAATTATCCTCGGCTAAATTAAGATCCAAACCAAATAAAAGCTCATGGTCTATTTTGCCTGTAGCAAACTTCCCTTCTGTACTGGTTTGCAAAGAATAACTTTCGCCATCCTGGGGTTGACTTGCAAAGAAGCGAAAAGCCGTACCAGTTTCTTCATCGATTTCAAACGGGAAAGCAACTTCTAATGAGGCAGTTTGTTCGGTGAAGCGAAAGGCGTTACGCAGTTTCCAGTTCTCGTTAAAGCGATGTTCTAAGTCATAGCCAACGCTGAGAAATTCTTCCTCGCTAAAGTCATCGGGTTCATTAGTAATTTGGTCAAAAGGAATATCGGCAATTTCATCGCCAATAGCAGGGATACCAAAACTCGGCGGACGATCTTCGTTGAGATATTCCAATTCCAGATTAAGATCGGTATTCTCCCCAATCTTCCAAGTAACTACAGGAGAAATAAAGAACCGTTCGATATTTTCATCCACGTCTTGAATGTCGTCGCTGCTGCGATATAAAGCATTGAGTCGGTAACTTACGTCGCCATCTTCGGTTAGGGGTGCGGAAAAATCAATACTGGGACTAATTAGACTACGGTTGCCAAACTGAGTCTCAACCCGATAAAAAGTTTCTCCCGTCGGTTTCTTAGTTACTAGATTAATTAACCCCCCTGGTTCGATCTCGCCAAACAAGACAGAGGAAGGACCTTTTAAAACCTCCACCCGTTCTAAGTTAGCCGTTTCGGGAATAATATCACCGCCAAACTGCCGAAAACCATTACGAATAATCGGTGCTTCATCAAAACCGCGAATGCCAAACTCCAGGCTTCTACCTAAATTTGTCCCGCCAAATGTTACCCCGCTAACGTTACGCAGTGCTTCATCAAGACGAATTACCTGTTGGTCTTCTAGTACCTGTTGGGGAATTACCTGTATTGATTGGGAACTATCTAATATTGGCGTATTAGTTCGCGTCGCGCTGCTAACTTCATCTACAGCATAATCGTCGTCTTCTCCTTGTCCTGTAGCAATTACCTGCAAGGGCGAATCGCCATTCGCCCCTACGTCGTCGTTACTGGCTTCTGGGGTAATGCTTAAAACTAAATCCTCTCTACTAGTTATAACTTCTGCACTGGGCGTATTCGTTTCCCCTTTAATAACAATCTGAATATCGTTGTTTTGTTGAACCGCAGTAATTTCGGTGATTCCTGGTGCGGGGTTGGCTTGTTGAAAACTACTCCCCATAGCTAAATCTAACTCTACATCCGTCAAAGCAATCGCCAGATTGTTACCTTCAGGTAAAATTAACGGCACTAATTTCTGTCCGTTAGCCGTTGTGACAATTAGCTGTAAACCATCCTCAATATTGTTCAACTGAAGATCGATAACTCTGACTTTGTTTTGTACCAATAGCTGAAGATCGGGCGATCGCTCATTATCTCTCGATTCTGCTGCTGCTGATTGCGAACCTACCAGCAAACCGAAAATAAGCAGCAAAATAAAATGTGACTTAATCTGGAACAATAGACCCTTTCCTTAATAAAAGTTAAATAATTGCTAATAATTATCATTAGATTAGCTTTTAAGAGTCTACGTATTTTCACTCAGACAATCTACTCAAAGAGGACGAGTTTTGACCCCTGGAGGACGAATTGAGCAAAAAGCGATGCCCATATGCGTAGCGGTATACCATATGGGTACAACGTCCTTTATGGTGTAATCGCGCTTGTGCCTACTCAACAGCACGCTATCATCGAAGATTAATGAACCATGTTAAAATATTCCCTAAGCAGGGAACACTTATTTAATATGGAAGCAATATTTACTCCTAACGAAGCAGCAGCTTTTGTTTATATACCGCCCAAACGAGTTTACAAAGAAATAGAATACAAAGTTATTCAGCCAGTTTCAGATTTTCCTCGTCTTTCTTTTGCTGATTTAGTTTATTTGCGTGCGCTTAAAGAAGTTGACTTTGAATTTTCCGTCCCATATCGTACTGCTTTATACCAACTTTTAGTACAAGCCATTGATGATAAATCTTCGACTGTTGAGTTTGCTAAATTTTTCATTCTACAGCTAAACATTATTAGTCAAGAATTATCAGAATTAATTTCTCAATTCAACGAATGGAAAAGCCACCTAGTAACCGATGCTAATATTATGGGCGGTCAAACAGTATTTCCAAATCATCGCTTATCCGTACATCGTATAGGTAAGTTAATCGAGCGTGGGGAATCAATCCAGACTATTCAAGAGGATTATCCTTATTTATCAGAACTAGACTTGAAATTTGCTCCTATTTATACCAAAGCTTATCCTGTAATGGGTAGACCAAAACAGGGATGAAGCTATTAGTCGATGAAGATATATCTCCTAATATTGCTCGTATTCTATGCCAACAAATGTTAGTCGATGCAGTAGCAGTTAGGGATAGAGGATTACTGGGAGTTAGCGACAAAAAAGTTTTGGAATATGCCTTTAATGAAGATCGTATTGTAGTTACTGCCAACGTCAAAGATTTTGAAAAATTTGCTCGCTCTGTTGAAGTTCATGCAGGTATTGTCTTGATTGAAGAAGGCGACCTTTTGCGTCCAGAACAATTAACAATTTGCCAAGAAGCAGTAGAGTTAATGCTACAAGAAATTGCATTAGGTAGAGATATGATTAATCGAGTATTGTATATTTCTATCGACGGCACGAAAAATTTAGAGGCTTTGCCATAAAAGCGATCGCAATTGTAGTTTTAATAATTGGCTGCGGTCTATTTCTGTACTAGATCAATGTCAGAGGCTAATCGCCTATGCTATTTACTACACGACAGATAATAGAGAAGCATATAATAGTAAGAATTATATTTGTCTTACTATAGATGTTTTTAATTCATCAACCACAAGAAATTATTCACGAAAAATATTGCATCACAGGCGTTTTAGGTAAAGGTGGTGTTGCTATTACCTATAGTGCAGTTAACCTGGAAACTAACTCCTCTGCCCTAAAGGATACCGCTTCGCGACACGAAGTTAGTCCTTTAGGGCATATTGCTATTAAAGTTATTTCCCTTAAACAGCTTAACGACTGGAAACAGATCGAACTATTTGAGAGGGAAGCAGAAGTATTGCAGAAGTTAAACCATCCTGCTATTCCTCAATATATCGACTACTTCGATATTGAAACCGACACCGACAAGGCTTTTTATCTGGTACAGCAAATAGCACCAGGAAAATCGTTGGCGCAGTTAGTTGAGTCTGGTTGGCGCGTAGGTGAGGCAGAGGTTAAAAACATTGCCAAGCAGATACTATCCATACTTTCATACTTACACTCTTTAGAGCCTCCAGTCATCCATCGAGACATTAAACCCAGTAACCTAATTCGCGAAGACGATGGCAAGATCTATCTAGTAGATTTCGGTGCGGTACAAAATACTTACTACAACACCTTGATGCAGGGAAGCACTGTAGTTGGTACTTATGGCTACATGGCACCCGAACAGTTTCGAGGACAAGCTTTACCCGCAACGGACTTATATAGTCTGGGTGCAACCCTATTGTATCTATTAACCCATAGATCTCCTGCGGAATTACCTCAAGATACTCTTAAATTAGATTTTAGTAGTGCTGTCGATATCTCTGATAGTTTCGCTGACTGGTTAGACAAAATTTTAGAACCAAATTTAGAGGATAGGTTTAGTACTGCTGAAGTTGCTCTTGCTGAGTTATTCAAAAGTAAGCAAAAGAAGCGAAGAAAGTTAGTTACTACTGTTAGCGCGATCGCTTTAGTCTTAGGTTTGATTGCAGGTTTTAATTCTTACAAATGGTTTTTTCTCAGTAGATTAGGTTTTTTACCTGCTGATATATGTTCCCATGAAGTTTGGCGACGCTTTTCCCGACAAGGAGGCATTATTAATTCTATTCATGGAAAAAATAATTACTCAATGGTATCTTGTATGTTTATAAATTCAGTAAATAGTAAAAATTTAAATTTTACTAAATATTTAATCGAAATTGGTGCTGATGTTAATGCCAAAAGCGAGCGCGGTTATACTCCTTTAAATATTGCTGTATTCAACCAAGATATAGATACTGCTAAGTTATTAATTAAGCATGGTGCAGACGTTAACATTAACAGTAGTTCAAATTCAAATAATCTAGATTACTCAATTTTTAGAAAAAATACAGAGTTAGCTAAATTGCTTCTTGAAAATGATGCCGATATAACCAACGAAAAAATTGCTACGACAATACATCCTCTAGTTCCTGCTGTTGCTAGTGAAAATTTTGAGATAGTGAAACTATTAATTGAATATGGAATTGATGTTAATGCGAAAGATTCTAGAGGTAAAACAGCTATATTTGCAATACAAAGCAAAAAAATGGCGCAATTATTAATTAATAACGGTGCAAATATAAATATAAGAGAGACGGGTTCAGGAAGAACTATACTTTTCAATTTTATTAGGCGGGGAAATTTAGATTTAGTCGAATTATTAATTGAAAATGGTGCTGATATTAATATTAAAAACAAATCTGATAGCACTCCTCTATTTAGTGCTATTTCTAAAAAAAGAGAAGATATAATTAGGCTCTTAATAGAGAGTGGCGTTAACGTAAATCTTCAAGGAGAGAGGGGTTACACTCCTTTGGCTATGGCTGCTCTTTGGGAAAATTTAGAAGTAATTGAACTGCTAATTAAAAATGGCGCTGATGTTAACGCTCAAGATAATAGTGGTGATACTGCATTGTTCTACGCTAGAAATAAAGCTGTAGCAAAAAGTCTTATTGAGCATGGTGCTGATGTAAATGCAGAAAATTATTTTGGTCCAACTTCTTTTACTGTAGCGATAGTAAGGAGAAATAAAGAAATTGTACAATTATTAATTGACAATAATGCAGATCGAAAATATCTAGAATATAAAAATATTGAAGAAATTCATGATTCATTAAGTACTGAAACTTTACAGAAAATCAAATTATTTTTAGAAAACCACAATTTTTAATTCAATAGATTCATTTTAATAAACGTGAAAATAATAAATAACCGCTATTCCATCATACATAAATTAGGACAGGGTGGCAGTAGTATAACTTATGCAGGAATAGATAAAGAAACAGGCGATCGCGTGGCGATTAAAGCTTTATCTTTAACTGGCTTAGAAGACTGGAAAAAGATTGAATTGTTTGAAAGAGAAGCGAAGATATTAAAACAGTTAAGTCATCCATTTATTCCTAAACATCTAGATTATTTTCAAGTAGAAAGCGATAATAACGTTGATTTTTATATCGTCAAAGAATTAGCTGTTGGTCGATCGTTAAACGATCTAATAAGTAAAGGTTGGCTACCAGATATAAAGACAGTTAAAGATATTGCCGAACGGGTATTAGAAATATTAGTTTATCTTCAACAATTAACTCCACCAGTAATTCATCGAGACATTAAACCCCAGAATATAATTTACCAAACCGATACAGATAAATTATTCTTAGTAGATTTTGGTGCAGTGCGTGATGCTTATCATCATACGGTAATGAGAAGTACGGTAGTGGGTACGTATGGCTATATGGCACCCGAACAGTTTCGCGGTGGTGCGGTATTGTCTACAGATTTATATGGCTTGGGATGTACTTTGTTATTTTTACTGACGGGTAAGTATCCTGTCGATCTACCTCAGAAAAAACTGAAGATTGATTTTAGAAATATTGTAAAAGTAGAGCGCAATTTTGCTAACTGGATCGATAAATTAATTGAGCCTAATATAAGGCTACGTTTTCCTAAAGCCGAAGCTGCACTATTAGTTTTACAAGCAAAGAAACCTATATCAGATTATGAAAAAGAACCGATCGTCAAACCTCAATATAGTTCGATAAAAATATATGAAACTGAAGAAAAGTTAATTATAGACATTCCACCACCGTTTACCAGAAAAAGAGCCGATCGCATTTATTACTTTTGGCTAGTCTGGAGCCTTATTTCTATTTTAAATAGACTGGCAATTTTTATATCTGTTGGCTGGATTGGTAAACTATATATTATTACTTGGTTTTATCATGTTTTCTTTACTAAGAGTAAAGCGATCGCTTTAGGTACGCAAGGTATATCTTTGCTGATATTTTTGATGATGATGGGGGTTAGCTATAACTTTTCTATACCAACATTCTCTATGTATTTAATTTTAATTGATTTTATTATCTGTCTAATTGCCAAACATAATTTTATTCAACAACTATTAGTCAAAACTTCTATTTGTATTAACAAGCTGGATAATAAATTTTATTCAACTCAAAAACTAATTAAATCTAAAACAAAACAAGTTTTTTCCTATGAATTAGAAGAAAGTATGTTTCCTAATACCTTTTTAGCTATCTCCGAACAACATTGGTTACGAACAGAAATCTATCGCTATTTACAAAAATAATAAATCAAACCACAATTAACAAACAAACAATTAACTTATTTACAGTCTTTAGGTAAAATACCAAATTTACGTTTAAAAGCTGCTGCAAAGTGGCTTGAGTTGGCATAACCAACCGCCGAAGCTACCGATAATACGCTCTGCTTACTTTCTAACAGCAAGTTCCGCGCCATTTCCAAACGATACTCCCGTAGGTAAGCAAACGGCGTAGTAGCAAATAGTTCTTTAAAACCTTGCTTGAGCTTCATGTGATGAATTTCTACCTGCTGTGCCAAATCAATTAGAGTTGGTGGTTCGGCAATATTATTAATCAATATTTCTCTAGCCTGATAGATTTTATCGATTTCGTTTTGCTTTAAAATAATTGCTTTTGATTGAGATGTTTCTATTTCTAATAACTGTGATAGCTGCAAAACTAATAATTCTAAAGCTTTGCTTTCTAAATACATTTGCTGCAACATCCCTTTGTAGGGTGCGGTAATTATTTGATATAAAGCCGATCGCATGACTGGCAAAATATTACCAACAGATAAATGAAAACAGTCAGAATCACCTTTCTCTATTAAAGAGCGTAGCGTTATGGGAACTGATTCTAAATTGCTACAGAAGCTAGCTAAGAAATTTATATTTGTATAAATCGTAATTAAACAAACCTTTTCGTCAGGGAAATACTGCTCAATTTCTCTGATATTTGGTAGGTAAAATAAATAGTTTTTACCTTTATTCTCGGTATAGTTTTCTGCCACCCCTTCAACTTGCGGACAAATCACGCCATGATGACCAGAAAGATAAAATTTAGATGCTAAATAATTAAAATTATCGTGGTCAACATCGCAATTAATCGGGCGATCGCAACTGGCATTAATAATATTTAAAGATAGTCCCGAACTAAATTCTACTGCTTTAATAATGCTTTGATAGTTACTGTGCTGTAGGTTTTCAATGCGATCAAAGCCATCAACATTATGAGTGACTTCTCTTGTCCCTCCTGTATTCAAAGTTTGTTCTAATAGTTGCGCGACCGTAAGTGCTTTCATATCTTGATTTGATTTAGGCGATCGCTCTATCAGTCATACATCAGTACGAACGATAAAAAGCTTGCCGTAGATAAAACTAAATCTAAGGATTTAATAAAAATATATAGCAATAAGCAAATTAACCATAATAATTCTCATTAAGTAAGTATAATACTTGAATGAACAAGCAGTGGTTAGTTATTCGTCCTAAGGCATTACCAATATCGTTCAAATGCGATCGCCGAGTGCCAGGAATTTTATTGATTCTGACTCTGATAACTACAGTGGCAATGATAATTAGTGTCAGCTATGGAGAATATCCTATTTCACCCATAGATGTCGTCAAAACTCTGCTGGGTCTGCCTACAGCTGATGGGGACTATGCCTTTATTATCAATACTTTGCGCTTGCCCAGAACTATTGTTGCCTTTTTAGTTGGAGTGGGACTGGCGATCGCAGGTACGATTACTCAAGGTATTACTCGTAATCCTTTAGCAGCTCCGAGTATTATCGGCGTGAATGCGGGGGCGACTTTGGCTGCGGTAACGTTATTGATTTTATTGCCCAATACTCCGGTATCTTTACTTCCCTTTGCTGCTTTCGGGGGTGCGTTAACAGTATCATTGCTAATCTATCTGCTGGCTTGGCAAGGAGGTAGTTCGCCCGTGCGGTTGATTTTGGTAGGTATTGGCTTTAGTCTAATTGCTGGAGCTTTAACCGACATTATGATTACCTTTGGCGAGATTAATACCGTATCTCAGGCTCTAGTCTGGTTGGCGGGTAGTGTCTATGGACGTAGTTGGTCACAGGTATTTTCCTTAATTCCCTGGATTGTTATTTTTGGCTTAATAGCATTGTTGCTAACTAGAGAATTGAATACTTTAAACCTGGGAGATGAAGTAGCTCGTGGTTTGGGAAGTCGGATTGAATGGCAACGAGGTTTATTACTGTTGACCAGTGTTGCTTTAGCAGGTGCGAGTGTAGCTACAGCAGGTGCAGTTGGGTTTGTAGGCTTAATGTCGCCTCACCTGGGAAGACAGTTAGTAGGAGCTTCTCACGAAGGACTATTGCCAGTAGCAGCCATGCTGGGGGGAATGTTGGTAGTAATTGCAGACTTGTTAGGCAGAGTATTATTTGCACCTTTAGAACTCCCCTGTGGCATCATCACCGCAGCAATTGGCGCGCCTTATTTTGTTTATTTGTTGATTAGTCAACGCAAATAATAGATCGAATGTTTAATGATAGATGATAAATATTCAATGAACAGTCATAATTTAGAAGCCAAGCAGTTAACTTTGGCATACGATGGTGCTGCAATTATCAGAAACCTAAATTTAGCGATACCTGCGGGTAAAACCACGGTGCTTGTTGGTGCTAACGGTTGTGGGAAATCTACTCTACTGCGAGGATTAACTAGGCTATTAAAACCCAAATCGGGTCAGGTTTATCTCGATGGTAAGGCGATCGCGAAACTGAAAGCGAAAACCATCGCCAAAAAAATGGGAATGTTGCCCCAAAGTCCTGCTGCGCCTGAAGGATTAACGGTAAAGGATTTAGTAGCAATGGGTCGTTATCCCTATCAAAGTTGGACACAGCAGTGGTCATCTGAGGACGAACTTCAGGTATCCGAGGCTTTGTCAATTACTACCATGACCGAACTAGCAGATCGCCCTTTAGACAGTCTTTCTGGGGGACAGAGACAACGAGCTTGGATCGCGATGGTATTGGCTCAAGATACGGATATATTATTGCTAGACGAACCGACAACTTTTTTAGATTTATCCCATCAGGTAGATTTATTAGATTTACTGGACGAACTTCAAAAAAGTAAGGGTAAAACCATCGTCATGATTCTGCACGATCTAAACCTTTCCTGTCGTTATGCGGATTACTTAGTAGCAGTACAGCAAGGTAAGGTATACGCTACAGGAACTCCAGAACAAGTAATGACCGAACAGACAGTGCGAGATGTATTTAACTTAGAATGCCGTATCGTTTCCGATCCTCTATCCGATACGCCAATGTGTATTCCGATGGGGCGTAAGGTGCAAGCAACACGCAGAAATTAAAAAATCTTTTTCTATTAAATATTACTTAACCATTTTTTACTCAGTTCAATAAATATGGTATTAGTAATTTATCTCATTAAAAATATTTTATACTCTAGACAAAATTAAATTTCCTACTATTAAGATGCTATCCCAAAAGACAATCGATCGCCTCAATAATCAAATCAATCTAGAGATTTATTCATCCCACCTCTACCTGCAAATGAGTTCTTGGTGCGCTCATAAAGCTCTAGACGGTTGTGCTGCTTTTTTAAGCAAACACGCTGACGAGGAAATGGCTCATATGCGCCGTCTACTTAACTATGTGCAAGAAACAGGAGCTTATGCAGTTATTAGTGGGATGCAAGCACCAGCAGCGGAATTTGCTTCTTTAACTGAAATGTTCGAGCAAATCTACGAACACGAACAATTAGTTACCAGTAAGATTAATGACTTGGTACATTTAGCTAATACCGAACCAGACTACGCTACTCTTCAGTTTCTTCAATGGTATATAACAGAACAACATCAAGAGGAATTTCTATTTAAAAGTATTCTTGATAAGATTAAGCTAATTGGTACTGAGGGACAGGGAATCTTTTTCATCGATCGCGAAATTGGCAATATGGCTGCTAATGCTACGCAAGAAACAACGGCTATGGATGATTAGTTCGCCGATCGAATCATCTTTATTCCAACTAACTATTCTAAGTAGAACCGATCTGGATGCGGATGGCTGAGAAAATCGTGGTGAGAAATTGACCATCCGTAAGCACCTGTGTATAGAAAAAGAATGATATCGCCAATTCTCAGTTTCTTTATAAAGACATTTTTAGCGAACACATCTTTTGGCGTACAAAGCTGTCCGACAATAGTAACTTCGCTGTTTAAAATTTCAAGTCGCTCAAAAGGGTAACGCCATGTTTCGATTGGTACAACCTCAAAAGGATGATTGTGATTCCAAGAAACAGGTAATCGAAAATGTTGAGTACCACCGCTAACAACGATAAAATTTCGATCGTGATTTTTTTTGATATCTAGAACTTCAACAGCATAAAAACCACAGGAAGCTGTGATGAAGCGACCACATTCAAACAAAACATTTGCTCGATCACTGTTTGAGCTTGCTAATGTATTTGCTAATTGCGTACTAAAAGACGACCAATTGAAATGTTTATTCAAATCGGCATAATTAATGCCAATTCCGCCACCAGCATTGAGAGTGAGAACAGAGAGTCCGTGAGTTTCAGACCAAGTTTTTATACGCTCAAAATAATATTCAATTAGCTGCAAGTGCGTTTGAGGATCTAAATTATTAGAAATTGAATGAAAGTGAAATCCTTCTAACTTTAAGTGTTGACTAGAAACCGCTACGTTAATCGCTGTAGATACATCTACCTCACTAATTCCAAATTGAGTTGGTCTACCAGCCATTTGCAGTGTAGCAGCAGGAAAATTACCACTAAGATTAACTCTTAGTAGGATGGTAATTACCCGATCTAAATTTGCAGCAATGAGTTCAATTCGACGTAATTCTTGAATGCTTTCTACGTGAAACCATTTTATATTTAAAGCGATCGCACCTCTTATTTCGGTATCAGTTTTTCCTGGACCGCCAAAAATAAGCGGAATTTCGGTCAAGATTTTTCTCGCTTTTTTTATTTCACCAATTGAAGCTACTTCAAAACCATGTACATACTCACCTACTACCTTGAGAATTTGTGTCTCAGAGTTTGCCTTCATTGCATAGAACATTTGGCAATTAGCAGGTAAACTATTCATTACCTGGTTCAAATGAGTCCTTAAAACCTGGAGGTCATAATAATAGGCACAAAAAGTTTTGGACGAGTTGATTTTTTGTTGATAGATTGCTCGAACTATCTTATTCATTCTGCCCTCGCCACTTTAGATTTAGTAGATTGAAGAAAGTCTCGCATTGCCCGATAAGAAAGACCGCGATCGTCACCAAGTATAAAAGCTTGAATTCCTTGGCTACACCAGTGTTGAAAATCTTCAGTTGCTCTAGGAATGGCACAAAAAGTTACCTGAGATTTTACTGCTGCTTGATGAATTTGTCCGACAGCCTGTTTAACTTCCTCCGAACGAGTTTGCCAAGGTACTCCATAGGCTTGGGATAAATCTGCTGCTCCCTCTAAAACCATATCTAAACCTGGTACAGACAATATTTGGTCGAGATTTTCAATTCCCTCTCGATCTTCAATCATAGCGATCGCCATGACCTCTTGATTTGCTTGTCGAATATAAGATTCTAAGTCCAAACGACCAAAGCCTGCTGGTCTTCCACCATTTAGACTACGCATACCTTGAGGATAGTAGCGACAGGATTTAACTACTAATTCTGCATCTGCTGCACTTAAAATATGAGGAACTACCACGCCTTTTGCTCCCGCATCTAATGCCCGTAAAATTTCTCCGCTAGAAGCTTCACGAACTCGAACAAATGCTGTGATATTGACCGCTTCAGCAGTCCTAATCATATTTGTCAAAGTCTCAGGATTAATTAGCGAGTGTTCGGTATCAATGATGACAAAATCAAAACCAGCATGGGCAATTATTTCTACCATCAAAGGTACGGGAACAGAGCAAAAAACCCCAAAAACTTGTTGACCCTCTTTTAAAGATTGTTTGACAACGTTGGAAGTTAACATAAATTTTTTCGCGATTGGGCAAATGATATTGAGTCTAGGTAATAACTTGCTACTCAAATTGTTGATAATTGACTTAGTTTGTCAAAAAATCCTTTAGCCTTTAGCCTTGATTTAATTGAGCTAAAAGCTAAAAGCTAAAAGCTAAAAGCTAAGAACTACGGCGAAGCCGTTTATTAGCTATTCAGCCTGTTTTCTGTG
>Ga0115029_1001098_pt1 | contig 20961 bp, 23 predicted proteins | sample SidtaG_3_FD_87297 | JGI IMG/M metagenome (GOLD analysis project Ga0115029, IMG submission 87297) | Marine algal microbial communities from Sidmouth, United Kingdom - Sidmouth_Asex1 metaG | ecosystem: Host-associated > Algae > Red algae > Unclassified | place: Sidmouth, United Kingdom | collected... | reverse complement strand
TGCGAGCATGGCTGCATCTACTGCTTCGCGCGACCGACCCATGCCTATCTGGGGTTGTCGCCGGGGCTGGATTTCGAGACGGTGCTCACGGCCAAACCCGACGGGCCGGAGCTCTTGCGCGAGGAACTGGCGCGCGACCGCTACGACGTGCGGCCCATCATGATCGGGACGAACACGGATGCCTATCAGCCTCTGGAAGCCAAGATGCGCATCATGCGGGGCATCCTCGGCGTGCTGTCGGAGTTCAATCATCCGGTCTCCATCCTGACCAAGAACGCACTGATCACGCGAGATGTGGATGTGCTTGCGCCCATGGCCGAGCGCGGAATCGCGCGGGCGATGATCTCCATCACGACGCAGGACACGCGGTTGGCGCGGGCCATGGAGCCGCGCACCTCCACGCCGGAGCGTCGCTTCAAGGCCATCCGCACACTGGTGGAGGCGGGCATTCCGACGGGGATTATGCTGGGCCCGATGATCCCGGGGCTGAACGATAGCGAGTTGGAAGGCATTATGGAGCGCGCAGCCGAAGAGGGCGCGAGTTTTGCCGCCTTCACCGTGCTTCGCCTGCCGCGCGAGGTCGCGCCCCTGTTCAAGGAATGGCTGCAGGAATTCGCGCCGGACCGGGCGGAACGGATCCTGCGCCATATCCGCAACATGAATGGCGGCAAGGATTACGATCCGCAATGGTCGCGCACGGATGACTGGCCGACGCCCTTCCGGCGGCTGATCGCGCAGAGATATGCGCTGAGCCTGAAACGGACGGGTGTTGCACACCGCGAGGGAACGAAGACGCTGGACTGTACGCAGTTCCGGGTACCGAATGGGGTGCGCGCGCAGGGGGATTTGTTTGGGTGATGTTTAAAGGCGGAAAAGGCTCCCGCACTCGATGCGGGACCTCCATCGGGAAGGCTTTGACTTAGCTGTATTCGAGACAAGCTGGAGGTCCCGCATCACGTGCGGGAGCCTATTTAAGATTACCGGTATTACACTGCGCTAGAACCGGTCGGTGCGGATGACCTCGACGTCGGAGAGATAGACGATGCCGGGATATTGTTCGAAATAGGTGGCGGCGACCTCTTCGGCGATGGCCTTGGCTTTTGCTTTGTCGGCGAGGATGAACTCGATGCGCACAATCGTGAAGTCATCCACCACATGTGCGCCGCGTCCGCGCCGTCGGTGGTGTTCGCCTTCACCTGATCCCGGGACGATGGTGAAGCCCTTCGCCCCGCCGCGTTTGAGGATGTCGACCACGTCATCCTGGATCAGGCGCTCGATAATCAGCACGGTTTTGGTGGCGTTGGAAAACATGGCGGTCTCCTGTCGGCGGGCGCTAATTGAACACCGCATCGCCGAGCGCGATGAACAGCGGGATGCAGACGGCGATGGCGATGGGCGTGCCGACACTGGTGGACGAGCCGATGAAGGAGGCCGGATTGGCAGACGGTATCCCGGCCCGCAAAGTCGGTGGCCCGGAAATGTCGGAGTTCGACGAGGCGATGATGGCGAGGATGACGACGCCGCCACCGCTGAAGCCAACCGTGATGTGAGCGATATAGCCGAGCCCGAATCCGATTAGACCGTGGATGATTGGGGCGGCGAGCGCATAGACGATGAACCAGTGCGCCACCCCGCGAAGCTCGGCGAGGCGGGAATATGCTTCCATGCCGAGTACGAGCAGCAGCATGGACAGGAGTCCCCGAAACATCGGGTCGTAAAACTCCTCATAAACGCGGCCGGGCTCCGCGAAGAGGCCAATGGCAATGCCCAGCAGCAGCGCGGAAAGCGCGGAGCCGCGCAGGCTGTCCTTGATGATCTTCCATGCCCCGATCTTACGGCGTTTGGCAGGACTGTCGCCGTCAGTCATCTTGGACGCGGCCTTTTGCGCGGCTATGCTGGCGAGGACGATGGCGAGGATCAGGGCCGGGATGTCCATGAAGGGATAGAGCGCGGGCGCCCAGGCTTCGTAGGAGACGGCTTCTTGTTCCATGATGACGAGGGCTGCGGCGAGGGTGGAGGCACTGACGGCCCCGAACAACCCCGACGTCGCGATAGCGTCATCGAAGTTGACGCCGGGCAATCTGGCAAGTGTGCCCCAGCCGAGCAAAACGCAAATGACGCCCGTCAGCGACGCCATGAAAGCGGGCAGGGCGAGTGCCGCCAGATCGGCGTCACGGATCTCCATGCCGCCATGAAGGCCGATGCGCATGAGCAGCACGAAGATGATGAACTGATAGATTGCATCCGGGACAGTCAGCTTGCTGCCGAGTGCGGCGAGCAGCATGCCGCCGATCAGGAAGGCAAGGGTCGGGGACTGGAGCTGTCGGAGGAAGCTCGCCGCGAATTCTGCTAGAAGTTCCAAATTAACCTCGGGGACAGCTTGTGAGCCGTCTAGCGATCCGGAGTCGGGTTGTCATGTTTTGGTTTTCGGACGGGGGGTAATGACCGTCGATGCGAAAGCAAACCGGCTCCCGCACTTGATGCGGGACCTCCATCGTAAATACCTCATAAAGACCTTTGGCGGCTTTCGTTGACGTGGGAGGTCCCGCATCAAGTGCGGGAGCCTTTGTGCTGGCTACGCGATCCGTGTCTGCACCATGCCCCTGTCGACGATGGCTTGGGCGATCTGCACCGTGTTCAGCGCAGCGCCTTTGCGAAGGTTGTCCGACACGCACCAGAAATTGAGCGTGTTGTCCTGTGTCGAGTCCTCGCGGATGCGGCTGACATAGGTGGCGAAGTCGCCGACGCATTCGACGGGGGTCACATAGGGCATTTCGTCGTCGCCGGGCTTGTCGATGACCATGAGGCCGGGCGACTCGCGCAGGAGGTCGCGCGCGTCGTCGGCGGAGAGTTCCTCTTCGAACTCGACGTTCACGCTTTCGGCATGGCCGACGAAGACGGGGACGCGGACGCAGGTCGCGGTGAGCTTGATCTTGGGATCGAGGATTTTCATCGTCTCGACCTTCATCTTCCACTCTTCCTTGGTGTCGCCACCGTCCATGAAGACGTCGATTTGGGGGATGACGTTGAAGGCAATCTGCTTGGTGAAGTTGGTCGGCTCCGGCTCCTGATTGACATAGATGCCCTTGGTCTGAACCCAGAGCTCATCCATGGCGGATTTGCCCGCGCCGGAGACGGATTGATAGGTCGAGACGACCACGCGCTTGATTTTCGCGCGGTCGTGGAGGGGTTTGAGCGCGACGACGAGCTGGATGGTCGAGCAATTCGGATTGGCGATGATGTTCTTCTTCATCTTCGTGACGGCGTCGGCGTTCACCTCGGGTACGACCAGCGGCACATCCGGATCCATGCGGAAGGCGGAGCTGTTGTCGATGACGATGGCGCCTTCCTTGGCGATAATCGGCGACCACTGCTTTGAGGCGTCGCCGCCCGCACTCATCAGGACAATATCGACCTGGCTGAAATTGAATTGCTCGATGTCCTGACACTTCAGCGTTCGGTCGCCGAAACTCACCTCGCGCCCGATGGATTTGCGCGACGCGATGGCGTGCATTTCCGACACGTCCAGCTTCATCTCGTCCACGATGGCAAGCATTTCCTGTCCGACATTGCCGGTAGCGCCGACGACGGCGTAGCGAAGTCCCATGGTCATTCTCCGAAGCTTAAGGGGCGGCGCTTACGCGCGCGCGTTCATTTCTTCAAGCGCCGCCAGATGCCAAGGCCCATCAGCGCGACGATGGCGACACCGATAATCTCGAGACCCGTCACCGGCCCAATCAAGGGGCGAGTCAGTGGGGCGAGCGGGGCAAAGCCCGACGGGCCTTCCAACACGGCGACGATGGTGACAGCGAATGCGATCAGCACGCCCGCGACGGCGACTTGCGTCGTGGCCTTGGACGCGCCGTCGAGACGCTTTTGCGCGTCCGCACGTCGCTGCATCATGCGGTTGTGGCGGGCGTGACGGCGCTGTCGGCTCTCGCGTGACATCAGGGCGCGACATTCATGGTGAGGCCGAAAAAGGCGAGAAAGCCGACCAGCGCCACGCCGAACAGGATCGTGAGCAGGAGGATGCCGCCAAACAGGCGGTCGGGCTTGTCGCGCCGTTCCCGCGCGAGGCGGGTTCGGCGGAGGCGCTTTCTCTGTCCGGTTGGCGTGGGCTCGGTCATAGGTAGGATGTGGGCAGCCGCACCCCTGACTGCAAGCTAGAGGCTTTCGGGATAGACCGGACGGATGTCGTAGGGAATGTCGTCGAGAAGGCCGAGGACCGTGCGCGCGGCATCGTCCAGTTTGGCGAAGCGGTCGAGAAAGGCTTTCGCCGCGTCGTAACCGCCATCGCCCTGCACGACCACGACGTCGCGCGTCAGGTCGGAAATGGCTTGCTCCAGCTTATCGAAATCAATGCGAAAACGGTTTTGTGCCGGGAGCCATTCGACGGCACCGACATCGCGGTAATAGCTGTACTGATAGGCGGCACCCTTGCCGTGCGCCGCGTCGATGCCGAAGCGCATGGAACGGAAGAGGCCGGTGAAATAGGTGGCGAGGAACGCTTCGCGTTCGGACGCATCGAGCTCGCCCCGGTCCATCATGTAGAGGACGTTGTAGGCGCCCATGACATCGGCCTTGCCTTCTTCGAGCCCACTGGCGAGCTCCTTGAGTTGCGCGTTCACGGTTGTCTCTTCGCCGTCCACACTGATCGTGCCGGGGCCGAGGGAGTGGCTGAGCTCGTGAAACAGTGTTGAGTTTAGCATGTGTTTTTTGGCCGTCAGTGCGGCTTGCTCATCGACCAGAACGCGTTCGCCGATGGGGCTGAGGATCAGGTCATATTTCGCGCCCAAGACATTGTTCAATATGACCTTTTTCGCGCCCTTGGCCTCGCGCACGCGCTCGTCATTAGGGAGGTTGAAGGCGATGGTCTGCACGCCCGGCACGTTGTCGCCGCCGCCGCGCACTTGGTAGGCAGAAACGATGGGGCTGGCGAAGCCGCGCTTGAAGTTCTTGTATCGCTCCTCGACGGGGAGGTTGGCCTCCATGTCGCGGAGATAGTCCTTGTACTTGGCGAGCGCCGCGGACTCCTCGGGGTTCTTGACGGTGACGAAGGACTCGAACGCCGTCTTCACGCCGAGCAGGCCGTCGTCATAGACCTCATAGGGCCCGATCGCGATCTCGATATTGCCGTCGAGATCCATCCAGGCGAGCTCGGAGTCGTAATAATCGTCCGAGAGGAATGCGTCGGCGCGCTTGGTGAGGAAAGTCTTGAGCGTGGGCTCCTCGGAGAGCGCGGCAGCTTCGCGGAGGAGTTCGGCTGCGGGCTGGAGGAACTCGTAATACGCCTTGGAGTAAGGGATGGTCGTCAGGCTGTCGCCGTCACGGCGGACGAGGGTGTAGCCGCTGCGGATTGCATCGGCCTCATCCGGGTTGGCGGCGATATAGGCTTCCAGCTCGGCCTGCGTCATGTCGCGCGGATAGAAGCCCGCGCCGGGCGGGCACTCGCGCTCGCCGTAGAAGACGCGGCCCTCGTTGAGCGTATCGCAGACGCCGAAGTGGAGGTCGAACATTGCGAGCTGAGCAGGCGTGCCGTTGGTGGCGATGTCTTCGCGGATGGCCGGGTTTTCAGGGTCGAGCTGGCGGATATAGATGTCGCTCATCAGGTCGGAGGCGGCCATGAGCTTGTTGACCACGGCGCGCTCGGAGGCCGAGAGGAAGGACGTTTCCACATCCATCGGGACTTCGGCGATCTTGGCGTACTCAGTCGCGATGTCGTAGCCGTCCGTTGCGGCAAGCGTGTCGGTCTCGACCGGGACGGCAGCGATCTCGGTTTCGGTTGCAGCCTCTTCCATACTCTCATTCGAGCAGGCGGCGAGCGACAGGGCGATGGCTGTGGTTATGAGCAGACGGGTCATGAGGTGTCCTTTCGGCCTAGTCTTTGGGAATGTGGCTGCGGATGAGCGTGGCGAGGGCCTTGAGCTCGTCCATGTCGGCGGGCTTGCTCGCGTGTTCGGCCATCACAGCCTCGCTATAGCGCGGAATGATGTGAAAGTGCAGGTGGAAGACGGTCTGGCCCGCGGGCGCGCCGTTGAACTGCGTGATCACGATGCCGTCGGGCGAGAGCGCCTTGTCTACGGCGCGGGCGATGGTCTGGGTCTGGTCGATCAATGCGGACAAGTCCTTGCGGGACACGTCGAGGATGTTGGTGACGGGGGATTTCGGGATGACGAGGCAGTGCCCGCGCGACTGCGGAAAGGCGTCCATGAGGGCGAGCGTGCGATGGGACTCCGCGATGCGCGCGGCGGGAATTTCCTGAGCGAGAATTTTCGCAAACGGGTTGTCGGCATCATAGGGGGTGTGGAGGGTCATTGGGAAGGGGTAGCAGGGTAGGGGTTCGGGGCAAGAGCCCGCTTCCTTCCCCTTGATGGGGAAGGTGGGCCGGGCGCGTCAGCGCGCGGGTCGGAAGGGGTGAAAGCGTAACGGAGTCAGGTATGACTTAGAGCATACTCCTATCACCCCTTCCCCCCTCGCTTCGCTCCGGTACCTTCCCCGTCAAGGGGAAGGAAGTTCGCCCTTCCGGAACGGCGTGTGCCGGGCGAGGATGTCGACCTCTCGGCCTACCGCTCTTTTCTCGTGTTTAAGGTAGTCGCCGACGGCGTCGCGCAGGCCGGGATGGGCGAGATAATGGGCGGACGTGGTGACGACGGGCTCATAGCCTCTCGCGAGTTTGTGTTCGCCCTGGGCGCCGGCTTCGACGCGGGGGATGCCGCGCTCGAGTGCGGCGTCGATGGCCTGGTAGTAACAGAGTTCGAAGTGCAGGAAGGGCTTGTCGATCAGCGTGCCCCAATTGCGACCGTAAAGGGCGTCGCTGCCGATATAGTTTAGCGCGCCCGCGACCCACTCGCCGTCCATCTCGGCCATCACGAGGACGATGTCGTCGCGCAGTGTCTGTTGCATGCGATCGAAGAAGTCGCGGGTAAAATAGGGCCGGCCCCATTTGCGCTCGCCCGTGTCGAGATAGAAGCGGTAAAAGGCGTCCCAGTGCTCAGAGTTGAGGTCGTCGCCCGAGAGTCTGTGGATGGTGACGCCGTCCTGGGCGCGTGCGCGTTCCTTGCGGATGTTCTTGCGCTTGCGGGAGGCGAGGCTCGCGAGGAAGCCGTCGAAGTCGCCATAGTCCCGGTCGATGAAGTGGAATTGTCTGTCTTCGCGGATGAGAAACCCGGCCTCTTCGCAGCTTGCGCGATCTGTCGTGTCGAGAAAGGTGAGGTGGGCCGACGACATCTCCCAATCCTCGGTGGCTTGCACGAGGGCGGAGAGGAGGGCGAGACGGAGATCGCGTGTGGGCGCAAGGAGGCGTGGACCGCTCGCAGGCGTAAAGGGAATGCTGCACTGGAGCTTTGGGTAATAGTGTCCGCCTGCGCGCCCGTAGGCATCGGCCCAGGCATGATCGAAGACGTATTCGCCCTGGCTGTGGGTCTTGGCGTAGAGAGGCATGGCGGCGAGCGGGGTGCCGGAGTCGTCCTCAATGACAATATGTCGGGGTGTCCAGCCCGTGGTGGATGTGGCGGAGCCGGAGGCTTCGCAGGCGTGGAGGAAACGGTGGGTGAGAAAAGGGTGGGAACCCGATGGAATGAGGGCGTCCCATTGCGCGGCGGGGATGTCGCCGATGGAGGTGAGGATGCGGGCGGAGAGGGTGGGGGAAACGGTCACGGATGGGATATGGAGGGTGCGGGAGGAGTTGTGAATGCGGCGAGGTGTATGTTTGACATCGGGTCCTTCGAGACGGCCTGCGGCCTCCTCAGGATGAAGTGCTAAGATAGCTTCATCCTGAGGAGAGAGCGAAGCGAGCGTCTCGAACGACGAAGCGGGATGCGCTGGTGACCTCGCAGTCAGACATCGCTATCTCCTCCCCATGTCCGACTCCAACGCTCCTGAATATTCCGTTTCCGAACTGGCGGGTGCGGTCAAAAAGACCATCGAGCAGACGTTCGGGCGCGTGCGCGTGCGGGGAGAGCTGGGGCGGGTGACGATTGCGCGGTCGGGGCATTGCTATCTGGACCTCAAGGACGACAAGGCGGTCATCAATTCGATCATCTGGAAGGGCACGATGAACAAGCTGCCCCTGGTGCCCGAAGAGGGCATGGAGGTCGTGGTCGAGGGGCGGATGAGCACCTATCCGGGGCGCTCGAACTATCAGTTGGTTATCGAGAGCCTGGAGCTTGCGGGGGCAGGGGCGCTGATGGCGTTGCTGGACAAGCGACGGAAAGCGCTGGCAGCGGAGGGCCTGTTCGCGGCGGAGCGGAAGGTCGAACTTCCGTTTCTTCCCAGAGTGATAGGTGTGGTGACCTCTCCCACGGGCGCGGTGATCCGGGACATTTTGCAGAGGGTGGGAGATCGCTTTCCAGTGCACGTCATCCTGTGGCCGGTGACGGTACAGGGCGACGGCGCGGCGGAGAAGATCGCGGCGGCGATCACGGGTTTCAACAATTACGAGCCGACGGCGCACCTGCCGAGGCCCGACGTATTGATCGTGGGCCGCGGTGGTGGCTCGGTCGAGGACCTGTGGTGCTTCAACGAGGAAGTCGTGGTGCGGGCGGCGGCGGCCTCGACCGTACCGCTCATCTCCGCGGTGGGGCACGAAACGGATACGACGCTGATCGACTATGCGTCGGATTACCGTGCGCCGACGCCGACGGGGGCGGCGGAAGTGGCGGTGCCCGTGCGGGCGGATCTGGCGCTGGGGCTGGAAGAGTCGGGACAGAGGATGGCGCGGGCTCTGCGGCGGAACGCGCAGGAGGCGGCGACGGCGCTGAAGGCGGCGCGGTTGCCGCGCAAGGAACGCCTGCTGGAGAGTGCCTCGCAGAGGCTGGATCGGCTGCGCTTTCCGGAGGCCGCGTCATTGTTCGAGCGGCAGAGACAGAGGCTTGCCAATCTGAGTGCGCGGCTGCCGACGCCGCGTTCGCAGCTCGACACAATGGCCGCGCGGCTGTCCGGTTTGCGCCTGCCGGGGCCGGAGCGGATGCTGCGCGACAAGCGGCGAGAGCTGGACGCGCTGCGGCTGCGGCCGGATGGGATAGCGACCCGGGTGGTGCGTGAGGGCGAGCGGGTCGAACGGATGGGCGAGCGGGCCGCGCGAGCGGCCGCTGCACGGATGGCGCGGGACGCGGACCGGCTCGCAAAGGCCGGGAGCCTTTTGGAAGCGTTCAGCTATCAAGGCGTGCTGGCGCGGGGGTTTGCGCTGGTCACGGACGCGGACGGCCAAGTCGTGCGGTCCCGCGATGCGGTGGAGAGCGGGGAGCGGGTGGCGCTGGAGTTTGCGGATGGCACGCGCAAGGCGGTGATCGATGGGCATGGCACGCCTGCAACTGCACCGAAAACCGCACGCCGCAAACGCACACTGGATGCACGCCCAACGGGTCAGCGCGATCTGTTCTAGGAATAAACTCAGAGCCGCACGGATCCGCGAAGTGCTTTGTTTTTGGTGAAGGGGGCAAGGCCGGGCGAAGACCGTTGGCTGTGTTCAGAGCTTTGACGTGTGGTTTCACGATAGGCGGGGTTTGCACTCGCCTTTCATGCCCAGGCCAGATGCACCGATGCGGGAAACCGGGGACATAACGCAGCTGTGAGCCGTGGCTGTGTTGCATGGGGGTCGTAGAGGGGCCAAAGCGGAGAGAGATTCAAGGAGTTTGTTATGTCTGAAGGTTTGCCCGAAGTCGAAGTCAGCCATGCTGAGATCGCGACCAATGCGGATGTGCGCGATGGCGTGCAGGAGCGTTACGCGGCGGGGGCGCAGGCGGTGGAGGCGGCTCTGTGCTGTCCGGTCGATTACGACCCGCAATACCTGAAAATGATCCCGCAGGAGGTGCTCGACCGCGACTATGGCTGCGGGGACCCGTCGCGTTATGTGCGCGAGGGCGATGTGGTTCTGGATCTGGGCTCGGGTGGCGGCAAGATCTGCTTTATCGCCTCGCAGATCGTGGGTGCGGAAGGCCGCGTGATCGGCGTCGATATGACCGACGAAATGCTGGAGCTGGCGCGCGAGACGGCGCCGGTGATCGCCGAACGCACGGGCTATGCGAATGTGGAATTCCGGCGCGGCCATATCGAGGATTTGCGGCTCGATCTGGACCTCATGGATGCGTGGCTTTTGAAGAACCCCGTCAAGGGTGTGGCGGATATGGAAGCCATGGAGGCGGAGGCGCTGCGGCTTTCGACCGAGCTGCCGATGATCGCGGACAACTCGGTCGATGTGATCGTGTCCAATTGCGTGCTGAACCTGGTGAGCGACACCAAGAAGCGGCAGCTCTTCGAAGAGATGTACCGTGTGCTCAAGGTGGGCGGACGGGTGGCCGTCAGCGACATCATCAGCGACGAGGAGAGCCCGGAAGCGCTCAAGAAGGATGACCGGTTGTGGTCGGGCTGCATCTCGGGTGCGTTGACGGAGACAGGGTTCGTCGAGGCGCTGGAAGAGGCGGGTTTTCACGGGATCGTCGTCGACAAGTTTGAGATCGAGCCGTGGCAGGTAGTGGACGGCATCGAATACCGCTCGGCGACCTATTTGGCCTATAAGGGCAAGGACGGCGAATGCCTGGAGACGAACAAGGCGGTCATCTACAAAGGCCCGTTCAGCCATGTGAAGGATGATGACGGGCACGTCTTCGTGCGCGGCGAGCGTTCGGCGGTGTGCGAAAAGACGTTCCAGCTGATGATGCGCGAACCCTATGCGGACATGTTCGTGGCGGTGGAGCCAGCGGTGGGAGTCACGGAGCGGATCGAATGGCCGGATCTGGATTGCGGGGTGCGGGTGCGCACACCGGAAGAGACCAAGCGCGGCGCGCGGAAACCGGATACGGATCCAAGCCAGCGGGCGTCAAGCTGCTGCTAGGCAAGCTTGGGTCAGGCAAGCTTTTACTAGGGCTGTCGCCTTTCAGGCTTTGCTAACTCGCACGGCCTAGCGTTCCCGCAAAGGGGACGCTGATGATTGTCACGAATTTGGAAACCGTGCCGGGCCGGCAGATTACCAACCATCTGGGGCTCGTGCAGGGCTCGACCGTGCGGGCCAAGCATGTGGGGCGGGACATCATGGCGGGGTTCAAGAACCTCGTCGGGGGTGAGCTGCGCGGCTATACGGAGCTGTTGCAGGAGGCGCGCGCGGAGGCGACGCGGCGCATGCTGGAACAGGCGCAGGGCATGGGCGCGAATGCGGTCATCAATGTGCGCTATTCGACATCCTCCATCACGGCGGGGGCGAGCGAGCTGTTTGCCTATGGCACTGCGGTGCAGATCAGCGGATGATCGAAGTCGGAGTTACACTCGCGCTGGTCCTTATCGGGTTCGTGTTCGGAAAGTTTGCCGAAGTGCGGCACTTCAAGCGGCTGGATGCCGGAGAAGCGGCGCTGGCGGATATCACACTGCTGACCGTGCGGAGTTTCGATTATTCGGGATGCACGCGGACGGGGCTGGTAAGCGGCAGTGTCGTTATCGCCAATGACTATTTCAAAGCGTTTGTGGCACGGCTGAAAATGATTTTTGGCGGACGCTTGCGCACCTATGAGAGCATGTTGGAGCGGGCGCGGCGGGAAGCCGTGATGCGTATGCGCCAAGAGGCCAGCGATTCGGGCTATCATGCCGTCGTCAATGTGCGGATGGAATTCGCGGTCATCCAGGGCAGCAACCCGAGCAAGCCCGGCAGTTTCGAGGTCATAGCCTATGGGACGGGCTTGGGAGTCTAGACGTATCGGTGGGGTCAGGCCTGTGGTAGGCGGGCCGAATGAAACTCAAGAAAAAACTGGCCGTATCGGGTCTTGTCGTGGTGTCTATGGTGGCGTTGGTGGCCTGCAACGGAGCGTCGGTGCTGAACGGGATCACGCCGAGCGGGGCGTTCGCGAAGACAAAAGATGTGAGCTATGGCCCGCTCGCGCGGCAGGCGCTGGACGTTTACCGGGCGGAGACGCCAAAGGCGGGCGCGCCGACCGTGGTGTTCATCCATGGCGGCAGTTGGGCGGAAGGCAGCAAGAATCTCTATAAATTCATGGGCGATGCCTTTGCGAGTGCGGGCTAGGACGTTGTTGTGCCGAACTACCGGCTTTATCCGGAAGCGCGCTATCCCGACATGGTCGAGGACACCGCGCGCGCGGCGGCCTGGGCCGTCGAACAATTCGGGCGGCCCGTCATTTTGATTGGGCATTCGGCGGGCGGGTATAACGTGCTGCAAACCGTCTTCGCGCCGGAGTTGAGTGCGGAGGCGGGGCTGGACGTGTGCGAGAGTATTGCGGGCGTGGTCGCGCTGGCCGCGCCGACGGGGGCGTATGAGCTGAAGGAAGAACCTTATATCACCATTTTTGCGGATCGCTTCCAAGGCGACATGGCACCGCTTTATCGCGCGCGGAAAGGCAAAACGGACGTGCCGCCGATCCTGTTCGCGCATGGCGGGGATGACACAACGGTCGGCCCGAAGAATTCACAGCAGCTGGCCGCCCTGACGGGTGATCCGGTCGAAATCTATGAGGGGCGCAACCACATCGATACGGTGAGGCTGTTCTCGCGCTTTTTCGACGGGGACAGCACGCTGAAAACCGACGTGATTGCGTGGATCGATAAGTTGACGCTGGAGGCGGATAACCATTGTCGCGGCTAGGGCGTTGCGACTTTCGGCATAATCCCGCCTTAGTTTGGCATTATCCGTTCGGCATGACTTATGATGCCTGTTGGGAACGCACAGACCTTCGCGCCGTTAAGACGGGTATGCAGGGAATATTTACGTGTATGGCAATAGCGATGATGGCGGTGCCGGCGATCGCGGCGGTGGAGGCTTTGACGATCGAGGCTGCGCCGTCCAAGGTCTCGCGCGTCGTGATCTCTCAGGATGTTAGGCCCAAGGTCTTGCCGACCCCGGCTGTGGTGGTGCGTGAGGTTCCCAAGACGGACATGCGTACAGCAATGCGCTGTGAAAACGGGGCGTGTGTGAGTGTGAGCGTGAAGACGCGCCTTGGCGCGACGTCGCCGGACACGTCTGACTGACATCCTGCAATCGTCGTGATCCCGGCTTGCGGCTGGCGGGATGGCGGTCGATGCTGTGGGCATGATGCGAACACTTTCAGCGATCACGGCCTTTGTCCTTATGACAGGTCTTGCGACGTCCTGTGTGGCCTCGGCGAATTCGCCTTGCCGGGCAGAGCGTGTGGACGGTGTGGATTACACGATTTGCGGGTTCGATCCGGCTGACGACATTCGACTGTTTCGCGCAGACGCCGCGGGCGAAGTCTATGGCGATTTCGATAATCTGGAGTCCGATCTGGCAGCGCAGGGCGAGACCCTGCGCTTTGCAATGAATGCGGGGATGTATCACGCCGACCGCGCGCCTGTGGGGCTATTCATAGAGGACGGCGTGGATGTGTCGCCGCTTGTGACCTCGAAAGGGCCGGGCAACTTTCACATGCTGCCCAATGGTGTTCTGGTGCTGTCTCGGTCCGAGGATAAGGGCCCACTGCGCGACGCCTATGTGATCGAGAGCGGAGCCTATGAGGTGGCCGCGCATGATGTGTGGAGTGCCACGCAATCCGGGCCGATGCTGGTGATCGATGGGGCGTTGCACCCGAAATTCCTGGCAAGTGGCACGTCGCGCAAGATCCGGAATGGGGTGGGCGTCGGGCGGGATGGTCTGGTCTATTTTGTAAAGTCGGAGACGCCCGTGAACTTTCACGGTTTTGCCCGTCTGTTCCGGGATCATCTGGGCGCGGACGATGCGCTCTATCTGGACGGGACGGTGTCGCGCGTGTTTATTGCGGGCGAACGCAATGATGCAGGCGTGCCGATGGGGCCGATGGTGGGAGTGGTGGAATGAGAGCTTTGGTCCTGGGTGCGGTGATGCTGGCGGGGTGTGCGGGTACGCTGCAAGAGAGCGATACGCTGGAGGTGTATCTGGTGCGCCATGGCGAGAAGGCGGAAGGGGCCGACCCTGCCTTGACGCCAAAGGGCGAGGCACGGGCGCTTGCGCTGGTCGAGGCGCTGGAGGGTGTGGAGCTCGACGGGGTCTGGAGCACGGATACGCGCAGGACGCGGATGACGGCGATGCCCATAGCGGCGGAGCAGGTCGTGGATGTGCGTATCTATGACGGGCGCAATCTCCCTAAACTTGTCGCAAAATTGCGCAAAGAAGGCGGGGTGCAGTTGGTGGTCGGGCACAGCAATACGACGCCGGACGTCGTGGCCCTCCTGGGTGGGGAGCCGGGCGCGCCCATCGTGGAAGGCACGACAGGCGGGAATGGGGAGTATGACCGCCTCTACCGGGTAAGCGACGGCGGCACGACGGAACTGGTGCGTTATGGGCTGCGGTTCGGCGGGTAGGGCGACTATGCTGGGGAAGTCTGGCGTTACGGTTGAGATCGCTTGCACAGACGGGTGGCTTGTCACATAATCCGGCTATCCGAGGGGCACCCGTCATTGCTGGCAATGCGGGTTGAGACGCACCCTTATAACTTGATCCGGTTCAGACCGGCGGAAGGACGGGTGTGAGGCGGGTTTTTGCCTGGATATGTCTGGTGCCGGCGATCTATACGGTCGCGTTCTTCGCCTATGCGGGTTTGTCCAATGATCCTGGATGCGGGTCACAGGCCCCCTGGGCATGCTTCGCTGCCGGTATGGTTATGCTGCTGCTTGGGCCACTCGCACTCTTTCTAACACCGTTATCGATATTCCTGTTTCTCAAGCGCCTGCGGGCGGAGAGGAAAGGATGAGTGGCGGTGATGGCAAGGCTGTGCCTTCCGAGCATCTGCGCGCGGGTGAGCGGCTGTTATGGTCAGGGCGTCCCCAAAGGGCACGGGCCAGTGTCTATGGCATCATGATGCTTGTCATGGGTGGGCTCTCTACGCTTATAGGCGTGGTCATGCTGCTATCGGCCATCATCTCGCCGAGTCTGTTTATCGTTTTTGCTCTTCTCTGGACCGCGATGTCCGCGTGGAATCTCTATGTTGGTGCACGCTTCAGTTTTGCGCCATCGCGACAGGTCTTTGCCCTGACCGACCAACGCGCCCTTATCGTTGAGACCTTTTTGGGCAAGCGGGTCGCATCTCTCTCGCCCGGCAAGCTGTGCGCCTACGAGCTGGTCGACCGGAGAGGTCTGTCGGAGATCAGGTTCGGGCCTGAGCCATCGCTATTTAATCTGGGCTTGAAACCGGAACTGCCCTTGAATGCCTTTCACGGCATCCCCGACGGGGATCGCGTGGCGAGGCTTATCGACGAAACGTTTTGCAGAGGAAGACTGCCATGAACAAGCCCATCAACCCCAAGGAATTGCGCGTGCGCGAGATCACGACGGGGCCGCTGCCGGCCTCGACTAAGGTGTATACGTACCCAAAGGCCGATCCGAGTATTGCCGTGCCGCACCGCGCGATTGCGCTGCACCCGAGCGCGGAGGAGCCGGATGTTCCTGTGTACGATACGTCGGGGCCTTATAGCGATCCGAGCGTGGCGATCGACCTGGATGCCGGGCTTGCGCGGCCACGCACAAGCTGGGTGCTGGAACGGGGGCATGTGGAGGCATATCAGGGACGGGATGTGAAGCCGGAAGACAACGGCAATGCGACGGGGAAATATCTGGCGAAGGCGTTTCCGGTAAGCCATCAGCCGCTGCGCGGCATTCCTCTTGGCAAGGGGGGCTCGGGGCCGGTGACGCAGTATGAGTTTGCGAAACTCGGCATCATCACGAAAGAGATGGTCTATGTGGCCGAGCGGGAAAACCTCGGGCGGCAGACGGCTGTCGAGGGCGCAGAGGCGCGCGTGGAGGGCGGCGAGAGCTTTGGCGCGCATATCCCGAGCTTTGTGAGCCCGGAGTTCGTGCGCGACGAGATCGCGGCGGGCCGTGCGATCATTCCGGCCAACATCAACCATCCGGAGCTGGAGCCGCAAATCATCGGGCGCAACTTCCTGGTCAAGATCAATGCCAATATCGGCAACTCCGCGGTGGCGAGCTCCGTGGAGGAAGAGGTCGAGAAGATGGTCTGGGCGACGCGCTGGGGCGCGGACAATGTCATGGACCTGTCCACGGGGCGCAACATCCACAACACGCGCGAATGGATCATCCGTAACTCGCCCGTGCCGATCGGGACAGTGCCGATCTATCAGGCGCTGGAGAAGGTCAATGGGGTCGCCGAAGACCTTACGTGGGAGGTGTACCGCGACACGCTGATCGAGCAGGCGGAGCAGGGGGTGGACTATTTCACCATCCATGCGGGGGTGCGGCTGGCCTATATCCACCTGACGGCGGATAGGGTCTGCGGGATCGTCTCGCGCGGCGGGTCGATCATGGCGAAGTGGATGCTGGCGCGGCACGAGGAGAGCTTCCTCTACACGCATTTCGAGGAGATCTGCGAGATCATGCGGGCCTATGATGTGAGCTTCAGCCTCGGCGACGGCTTGCGGCCCGGCGCGATTGCGGACGCCAATGACCGCGCGCAGTTCGCGGAGCTGGAGACGCTGGGCGAGCTGACGCAGATCGCGTGGGCGAAGGGCTGTCAGGTGATGATCGAAGGCCCGGGCCATGTGCCGATGCACAAGATCAAGGTAAATATGGAGAAGCAGCTGCGCGAATGCGGGGAGGCGCCGTTCTACACGCTCGGGCCGCTGACGACGGACATCGCGCCGGGATATGACCACATCACAAGTGGGATCGGGGCGGCGATGATTGGCTGGTTCGGAACCTCCATGCTGTGTTACGTGACGCCCAAGGAGCATCTCGGCCTGCCGGACCGGGATGATGTGAAGGTGGGCGTGATCACCTATAAGCTGGCCGCGCATGCGGCGGATCTGGCCAAGGGTCATCCGGCGGCGCAGCTGCGCGACGATGCATTGAGCCGCGCGCGGTTCGAGTTCCGCTGGGAAGATCAGTTCAACCTGGCGCTGGACCCGGAAACGGCGCGCGACTTCCACGACCAGACCCTGCCCAAGGACGCGCACAAGACCGCGCACTTCTGCTCCATGTGCGGGCCGAAGTTCTGCTCCATGGAAATCACGCGCGAAGTCCGGGAATATGCGGAGGGGTTAGGGGAGAACGAGAAAGCCGCGCTCGCGGATCATGCCGAGAAGGGGATGGCGGAGATGAGTGAGCGGTTTAAGGCTGGGGGTGGGAAGCTCTACGACACTATCTGAGCTTGCAGACGCGCGGCGCGATGCTGGCGGAGTTCGCGCGCTCTAACGCGGCGACAGGATTGAACCTGCTCGTGTGCCACGACCGGGCCAACCCGGCGGAGATTATGGGCGTAAGGCGGGGGAGGCGTTGAGCGATGCGCGCGTTGTGGTAGAGCTGGAAGGACTGCTTGAAGGGAAGGTGGGTTTTGCGAGGATGCGGTGGGGCGGTTTGGTCGATATTAAACTTAATAGTTTTGATGGACTAGCCTCGATTAACATTTGAAATTATCTGAACTTGCAATGAAAAAAATGCTATATTGTCACACGAATTTCATATTATCATTATAATGATAAAGCTCTAAAGGAGCACGTTATAAAAAACTATTTTTTAATTTCAAGTTTTGGTGCGGCTGCGCTTTTAGCTGCATGCGCAAGCACAACAACAATTACTGGCTATTGCGAGCAAGGCGATCCATGCGGGGTCAAAAACGAACACAAGATAGATTGGGAAAGCTCTTCTGGCTACTCTCCCGAAGTCTTTAGCAGTTTTGCGCTTGATCTATTCGAAAGTTCGGCTGCCCTTCTCTCTGGTAATTATGTTGGTGTTATTACACTTAAAGCAGATAATACAGTCGTCTCAACAAAAACCACAAGCTTGTCAAATAATGGCTCTGTGTTGACGGCTGCAGATGTATCCTCTCTTCAAAACTGGATAAATTCATATGCGGGACAGGCAAACACATTTGAGTTTGAAGTCGAGGGGTTAGATTTTCAATCGCATGCCGGATCAAACACTATGGTCGCAGAAGCGATATATGACGGAGATATTATTGCTGGACTTTCGGAAAGCTGGTATGTTTCCGAAAATGGTCCAGTAATTATCGATCCATCTACCCAACACTAATGTATAGCGTGCGTGTTTCTAGAGTGTGGCTAGGGCTTTTCCTGGCACTACAGTTTGGTTGCACGCACGTCCCTGATAATATCACACGTCAGGGATTGACTGGTAACATAAACTATAATGCGATATCAAAGTCGCTGGGCTTTATAAATAGTCATACGTTGATTTCTGGAGAAGTTAAATCATCGCCAGGTGATTATTCTTACATCTTTAGTCAAGGTAAAATTGATTTCTTTGCACTCAAGGGTGAAGAGAGTTCAGCTCTACGTTTTCTTTCCGGCGAATGCTGCAAATCCGATTTCGACAACGATACTTCGCTCGCAATCTCTGACTCAATGGATTGGGTACGGGAAGCTGTTGGTTCAAACGCCGATGTGTCTTACGAAATACTGCTAGTGCCTGATAATGTTTCCTATAAATACAAAACCAGGAATTTTTTTTCGAAGTCTGCTCCAAAAGTGAGGTTTGGTTTTCCATATTCAGCAAGCGCAGAGGTTCAAGATCTGCGCGCCAGCTTAGCTGTCATTCTAAGGGTGTTGTCTCATGAAACAGTTCATGTCTTTGCGCTCACTGATGACATCAAATTCAATAACTTGCTTAGCGAAGAGGTTTTTGCAGAATTGGCTGGTGTGTGTTCTGAAGCAAAATTTCTAGATTCCGAATCTTTGCCTGTAATGAGTATACTCCCGCCAGAAGTATTTATTCAAAAAGTCAGCTCTGCTTCCCATTCAGATAGATTACCCTTGTTGAAAAGACTTGATATTAATGGGGCAGCTTATACCTTGGTAGAAATTATTTTACGTGATGTTGCCGAGAGCTCCAGCGCAATATCCAGCACACCAAACGAGGTTTTGATTGCTTACTGCGAGCGTACGCTTCAGCGTCCACACGACTATGTGAAGTTTGAGCCACGTGATATTTTTGAATAATAGACAAGTTCTACAACATGCTTGATATTCGTTGTCTGACTAGCCATATACCCTCTATCGACCATGGCCTGACAATCGGCCTGCCTGTACCTACGCGCCTTCCACAAGCGTGTGACGCCTGACGCAGAAGGCTTTCGACGTGTCTGAGACGACCTGGCCGCTGTGCCCTCCCCACATGAACGCCAGCTAAACAAATTTCGTGGTTTTGACGGGGGCTTTGGCTCATGGCATCACCATGCTTTAACGGCGGATTGCCGTTGTAGTTGAGGGAAAAAGGTAATGCAGATTGAAGATGGGACGGAAGTTGTGGTTACGGAGCCGGTGACGGTGGACGTGGTGGGCGACCTTCGGAATACGGCGGATTTCTTTTCGCCTGAGAACATGATGGATATGGCGCAGGCGGCACTGCCCTACCTGATACGCGGTCTGGTCGCGCTGTTGATCCTGTGGATCGGGTTCAAGGTGGCGCGCTGGCTGGGACGGATGGCGGAGCGCTCCACGGGCAAGGCGCCGAATGTGGATGCGACGCTCGCGAAGTTCCTGGGATCGCTGGTGCGTTATGCGGTGATGGCGATCGTGGTGATTGCGGCCATTGGTCAGGTGGGCGTGCAGACAGCTTCTCTGGTGGCGATCTTTGGTGCGGCGGGCCTGGCAATCGGTTTGGCGTTGCAGGGGACGCTGTCCAACATTGCAGCGGGGGCCATGCTGATGCTGTTCCGCCCGTTCAAGGTCGGCGATTATGTCAAGGTGTCCGGTGAGGAGGGTGTGGTGACAGATATCAATATCTTCACGACCGAGATCACGACGCTGGACAATATCCACGTCATCATCGGCAATGGCGACGTGTTCGGAACGACCATCCAGAACCTGACATCGCTGGGTAAGCGGCGGGTCGATAACGATTTCGGCATCGACTTTGAGGACGATATCGGCACCGCGTTGAACATCATCACGGCGACAGCGGCCAAGGATCCGCGCGTGCATGCCGAGCCCGCCCCCTGGGCCAAAGTTGTGGAATTGGGCGATAGCTCGGTCAACATCCAGAGCCGGGTCTGGTGCAGTTCCGACGATTACTGGGACGTGATGTTCGACCTGAACAAAGCGGTCAAGGAAGCGTTCAGCGCCGGTGGCATCACCATTCCTTACCCCATCAGCATCGAGCTCGACAGCAAGTAGAGCGGGTATGCATCAGGCTCCGCCGCATTTGCGGCGGGGCTGTTTTTCTACGAAATCAGCGGTTGCGGGTACGGAGGTGTGCGCCCATATACCCATCATCGACCACGGCCTGACTTTCGGCCTGCCTACTGACATGCGCCTTCCAACAGCGCGATTGATCTGACGCAGACACTTCTATCCTGTTCGAGACGACCCGGCCGCAGCGTGACTATCGCGGCCTTTGCCCTCATGTCGGGGGCGAACACTGACGAAAAGGATATTTCCATGTCAGAAGCAATGACGACCGGTACGGTCAAATTTTTCAACACCTCCAAGGGTTTCGGCTTTATCGCCCCCGAAGGTGGCGGCGATGACGTGTTTGTGCACATCAGCTCGCTCCAGCGCTCCGGTCTGCAAGGCCTGAACGAAGGCGACAAGGTTCAGTTCAACACGGCGGTTGACCGTCGTTCGGGCAAGCCCGCCGTCGATAGCATTTCGATGGCCGAGTAGGCTTCGGCCTATAGGGTGGCCGCGAGGTTGCCCGTGAGTTTTGAGGCTCCGCGTGAAAGCGCGGGGCTTATTTTTTGGTGACGAAGGGATTGCGCCATCCCCGGAGGGCGCAAGTCTTCGATCGGCGATTGAAAATATCCCCGAGGGGGAGGAGACAACCGGAGTGTAAGCGACGGATGCGTTGGATGTGGGAGGTGCGGGAGAGCGAGAAGCGAGAAGTAAGAAGGTGTTTGGGAACGCGCTTACTCCCCTCCCTCACGCTCATCCCCGCGGAGGCGGGGATCCAGGCTCACGGGCAGGAGGCAAACGAGTAGGCGGGTTTGGGCCCCCGCCTTCGCGGGGGTGAGCGGTATATAAAGAATGAGGGTTTTGCCCGCTTTCGCGATATATCCGCAC
>Ga0115029_1001086_pt1 | contig 21175 bp, 20 predicted proteins | sample SidtaG_3_FD_87297 | JGI IMG/M metagenome (GOLD analysis project Ga0115029, IMG submission 87297) | Marine algal microbial communities from Sidmouth, United Kingdom - Sidmouth_Asex1 metaG | ecosystem: Host-associated > Algae > Red algae > Unclassified | place: Sidmouth, United Kingdom | collected... | reverse complement strand
GGGGTCTCCATCGAAAGCGCGTGAGTTCGCGCTCGCAAGGCTGCCGGGGCGTGGTATGCGGAAGGTCAAAACTCAAATCCTCCGCGCCTCTCCGAGGTATGAGACGCCGATACCGGTGTGGCCTTGCGAGGTGATGCCGGAGCGGTTTGCGCGGGAGTGGTGGACGACGCCCAAGCCGCGACCAAGTTCAGCCGCACGCAAGTTCCCGGCCTCCGAGCCGGGATCTCCATCGGGCTTGAAGAGAGCTGACACACGCAACGTGGGAGGTCCCGTGTCAAGCGCGGGAGCCGTGCTATGCGCCTTCGCCTGACATCTGACATCGCTGGACGCAGGGCGTGCGTTTGCGCGGGGGCTTTGGGCTGGCTAGGGTCGGTGTGGAGGATGGATTTGCGGGAACTGGATTTCTATTACGATGTGGGCAGTCCGAACGCCTATCTGGCGTGGGCGGCCCTGTCGGAAATGGGGGTAGAGCTGCGGATGCGGCCCGTGCTGATCGGGGGGCTGTTCAAGCTTGTGGGCAATCAGCCGCCATGGATGGCGTTTGGGGATGTGCCGGCCAAGATGGAATATCTGATGGTGGAGATCCGGCGCTTTGTCGGTCATTACGGGCTGGAGCGGTTTCAAATGAATCCGCACTTTCCGGTCAATACACTGCTCGCCATGCGTGTCGCGACCGCAGCGGAGATGGAGGGTGTGCAGTCGCGCAGTATCGGGCCGCTGATGCGGGCGATGTGGGAGGATGGCGTGGATGTGTCGGGCCGGGACGAATTAATTGCGGTGCTGGAAGCGGCCGATCTGGACGGCGCGCATCTGGTCGCGCGGGCGGGAGAGCCGGAGGTGAAGGCTGCGTTGATGGCGGCGACGCAAGCTTGCGCGGATCGCGGGGTGTTCGGCTTGCCGAGCTGGTTTGGAGAGGACGGGGAGATGTATTTCGGCAAGGACTGCGTCTGGATGATGGCGCCCTGAGGCAATTGGCTATGGGGTGTGGCTTAGCCGCCAAACCCTCCGCCGAAACCGCCGCCGCCTCCGCCGAAACCGCCGCCAAAGCCGCCGCCGCCTCCACCGAAGCCGCCGCCGAATCCGCCACCGCTGCTGCCGCCTCCGCCAAAAATGCCGCCGCCGATGATAATGGGGGTGGAGCCAATCGAGCGGCGCGGGCGGCGGTGGACGCCGCGGGGGTAGCGGGACACGCCCCATGGGTTGTTTCTGGGGTTGTTGCGTGGGCCATTACGGGGAAGCCCGAGGGCGTCGTCCCAGACCACGCCGCCAAAGCCGGGATCGGAATAACGCTGCACGGTGCGTTGATGGCGGGCGATCTGTTTCCAGAGGCTCTTGCCGGACTCCGCCCCGCCCGCCGTGTCCTTGATCAGGCGACGCAGGAGGTCGGGGCGCTTGAAGGCGGAATTGGGGGACTCAAAGCGCCGGGACTTGAAGCGGCGGCGGACGTGTTCGAGCTCGTGCAGCGAAGTCTCGATCCGGCGCAGAATGCCCATGGCTTCCTTGCGGTCTTCCTCGAGCGAGGCGGCGACGAGGCGAAGGTCTGCGAGCTCCTCCACGGCGTGGTCGTCATCCAGCGTCGCGGTCTGGGCGGCGAGGTGGCGGAGCTCTGTCCGCGACTGCGTGGTGAGCACTTTGGACAGCAGTTTGATCGCTTCGGCTTGCGGGCCCGATTGTCCGGAGTTGAGGGCGGCGAGATGTTTCCGGGCCTCTTCGTGGGCGTCCTCGGTCTCGGACAGGCGGGCGTCGATCGCTTCGAGCTGTTCCTGCTCGGCGAGCGAGGCGGCGTGGAGATCGGACACGCCCTGACTCCGGAGCCAGTTGGCCTCGAGTTCGGAGAGATCGGCTTCGGCGGCCTCCGCGGTCTGCTGCAGGCGCTCGAGATGGCGCTCAAGACGCTGGGGAATCTCCGTGAGGCGGCGATAGGTTTCGCCCGCTTTCCGGTAGCCGATATGGCGGGCGACGAGGCCGTCCAGCGCGCGGGTGAGAAACCAGCCGACCTGACCTTTTGTGCCGTAAGCACGCTTTTGCAGGTACATGAAAAGAGGGTCGGCTTCATAGGCTTCGCCCTTGTCGTCGCGATCGGAGCGGGCGACTTCGAGCTTGGCCGTGGCGCGCTCGATCTGAAGGTTCAGCTCGTCGAGCGCATCGACCTGGGCCTTGTAAGCGGGTTGTTCGAGAAGGCGGAATTCGGCATCGGCGACAGCCTTGTCATAGGCGGTGACGGCGCTCGCGACCGCGGCTTCCTGTGTGCGGCGGGAGGATTCGAGGTCTTCGAGCGTGGAGGTCACGGCGGCGAGTTTGTCCTTGGCCGCGCGGATGGCCCCGTCATGGCCTTCCATCAGGCGGCGGGCCTGCCGGTCGGCATAGCCGAGTTCGCCGCCTTCCCGGCCCTCGCCCTCGAAGAGGAGGTCGAGGCGGTCGCGGGCGATCTGTTCATAGGCGTCGTTTTCGCGCTGGCGCAATTCGAGCAGGGCATCGGTCGCGCGCTCGGGCAGGGCGGAGGCCTTTTCCACATCCTTGCGGGCGCGCACGATCGTGCGGTCGAGCATGTGCAGGATGTCGATGCCGGGGGTCAGCTTGGCCATCTAGCGCACCCGCCATTTCGCGGCATCGACGATCCGGCGCGATCCCACATCGAGGACATAGTCCGCCTCGATCTCGCCGCGCGCCTTGGAGCCGACCTCTGTCGCATCCACGCGATCATCGGCCGTGAAATCCGCGCCCACGGCCTCGAAGGTCGCGCGGTCGACCTCAATGCCGAAGGTGGACACTTCCGCCGTGCGACCCGTGACGGACGATGGAATGGAGAGCGCGACGGGCGCGCCATCGGCCCCGGTCGCCTGGACAATGACATAAGGGACGTTGTCCCAGATCACGCCCGACATCTGTCCGGTGCGGTTGATGATGTCGAGATTGTATTCGAGCGCGAGCGTGGTCTGAAGCGCCTGCAAGGTCTCGGACGCCGACAGCGCGGCATCGGCATTGCCGGTGGCGAGCGCGGCCTGCCCTTGTGCGAAGACGCCCTCGATCGCTTGTTTCGCCTCGCCGGAACCCGCGAGACCAAGGGCGGCGTCGTAATTGGATTGCAGACTCTGCGTCAGGTCCTCGCTGAGGCGCTCGAAGCGCTGGGCCTCGACTTGGGCGGGGCGCTCGAAGGCGACGTAATTGATGGCGGCGCCCATCCCGATCACCGCGAGCACGGTGGCGATCAAAGGCATCCACTTGCCGCGATTGATATAGACGCGCGCAAGCCGTGTGCCGACCCCCTCGCGCGGGGCGACGTAGCGAAAGCGTTCCTCTTCCAGCGCCTCCACCCCGTCCATCAGGATGTCGTCCGGCACGGTGATGCCTTGCCCGCGATAGATCTCGCGCAGGCGGTCGACCAGCGTCTCGCGTCGCACCTCGGAATTGATGTCGCGCGTGATCAGCATCCGCTCATGGCGGAGCGTATCGACCACATCCATGGCGAGCATGACGTCGTCGAGCTTTGCGTCGGCTTCCAGCACTTCAATCTGGGGGACGGAAGTGTCGGGAATTAATTGTGGCTCAGTTTCAGGCAGGGGAGTCGTCCTCGATCAAAACGAGGTCGTCTGTGTTGGTGCTGCCTTGCGGTGTCGCGCCTTCCTGTGTCAGGCGCGCGAGGCGTTGCTTGCCTTCTTCGACGATGTCGCGGATCTCATTGGAGTTCTCCGTGCTCATCTCGCGCATTTCCGCGATGATCGCTTGAGAATGCTCCTGATAGGAAATGACCGAATCCAGCAGCTTCTTGATCGCCGCCGCGCTCACCGTCGGGCCGTAACCCGCCCGCGTCGCGGCCTCGCCGACCTGCCCGCCGATATCGGCCAGCACTTCCAGGCTCTGCTCGATGCCCTCCTTCATGGAGTTCAACGTCTCCGTGCTCTCATGCAGGCCGTGCATCCCCGTGAGGCTTGCTGACAGCGCCGTCAGCACGACTTCGTTGGTAGAGAAGAAGCTCACGCTCTGGGCATAGATCCGCTCCTTGGCGTTGCGCATCTGCACCAGCCGCGCCATCACGACCTCGGATGTGTTATAGCCGACGGTCAGATTGTCCGACAGGTCCTTGACGATCTGGTAGCGCTTCTCGGCGTTCTGCAATTCGCGAAGGCGTTCATCCCGCATCAACTCAAGCCGCGAGCGTTCCGCCGGGTCGGAATTGTCATAGGCATCGACGTCCGCGACCGCCGCCTGAACACCCCCGCGGGCATCCGCAAGTTCCGCCTCGGCCTTTTTCAGCACTTCATAGGCTTCGATCTCCGACGTCTTCATCGCGCCGCGGAAATCCATATAGGCTTCCAGGATCATCTGCTCGCGCTCGATCTGGTTTTTGGTCTCGTCGGCGACATCCAGATAGACATCCTTGATGCGCTCGAACCGCGTGGCGATGGAGCCGCGCGTCATCTTCATCCAGACATTCTGCAGGCGCTCGGTCGTGCCGAGTTTGCCGTCCGCATACTGGTCGATCAGGTTCTTGGAATCGTCCCGGATGGAATTGAAATCCCCCGTGATCTTCTCATAGCGCTGGGCGACCTTGATGTCCTCGATCTGCTCGCGCACCACCTCGTTGAAGAGGCTCGCTTCCTGCAGCGTCCGCGCAATCGCCGTCACCCGCGCCTCGTCCAGATCGCTGACCTGGTTGAGCAGTGGAATGATCGGCGCCTGCGCCGCCTCGCCTTTAATCAGGCCAAGCTCCCGCAAGCCTCCCATGGCCTTGTCCAGATATTGCAACGTGCTCAGCTGTCCCATGTCTCTCTCCTTCTCTATGGTAAGGATTTAGGGGCGGAGCGGGGCAAAGAAAAGGTGGGTTGGAGAGGAAAGTGGTGAGGAGGTTTCGCTGTCGCCATGGCGATTTGGCGATGCGGGGGAAGTTTACGTCTGGGGGAAGTTTACGTCTGTAAGACCTCAATCGATCTCAATGGCCCGCACATGCTTGGGTTTCCCAACGGCATTTGTCGACGTCACAAGATATTCAGTGACGCCTGGGTTGTTTATGTGATGTCCACGACTGCCGAAATATCCCCCACGGATCCCGACCACTCGCTCATCATCACCTGCTGAGTTCTGTTTTTGCAAATAGTCAGTTGGAAACGTCTCGTCTCCTCGGTCCATTGCTGCAGTGCCGATAAAACCGGTTTTCTGCACACCCGCGCGAGATGAAACTCATGCCCGGTTCTTCAAGAAGTTCATCTACGCCAGCGACCAAATGATATTTTTATCTCATGGTTTTTGGGGTGCCGTCTCGATCCGGCTCCAGTGCAGATACCCATAATCCCGGTGAAGTCTTGGGTCGGAGTGGAGTTCAGATCGAACGGATCACGATGTCGCCATAGCCCATATCCCATATCCCATAGCCCATAGCCCATAGCCCATAGCCCATAGCCCATAGCCCATAGCCCATAGCCCATAAGGTAATGCCAGAAGGCCAAGTCGTGCATCCGAAGGGCTCTGATGTATGGGTCTCCCAAATCCTCAATTCCAGCCGGGCCTCCGTAGGCAACTTTTCAGCGTTCTGGCTCATGGAGCCAAAACTCCAGCCTGCGATTGGACCCATCGGGAGCGCCCGTTTAAGGCCCACCCCTTTATACCCGATCCGCCTGCATCAGCAGTTTCTTGTAATCGCGCAGGTCGCCGTCATAGCGTTTGGCGCGACCCTTATCGACGAGCCAGAGCTGATCCGCCGTCGCCTCGGCCAGATAGACGTCGTGGGTGATCAAGAGCACCGCGCCCGGGAAATCGTTCAGCGCGTAGATAAGCGCTTCGCGGCTATCTATGTCGAGGTGCGATGTGGGCTCGTCAAGGATGAGGACATGGGGCCGCTCTATGCTCATGAGACCGAGGAGGAGGCGGACTTTCTCGCCGCCCGACAGTTTCTCGACCTTGGTTTCGACCTTTGCGTGGGAAAAGCCCATTTGCGCGGCCTTGGCGCGGGCCTGGCTCTGCGCCGTGCCTTTGGGCAGTGCGTTCTGGACGTGGTCGAGCACGGTTTCGCCCGCGGTCAGCTCATCCAGCTGATCTTGCGAGAAATAGCCGATCTTGAGGCTGGTCGGCGCTTTGCGCTGACCGGTCATGAGCGGCAGGCGCTCGGAAATGGATTTCACCAGCGTCGTCTTGCCCTGACCGTTCGCGCCCACGATCGCGACGCGGTCTTCAGGGTCCAGCCGCAGGGTAACGCCGGTAAGGATCCTCGCATCCTCGCCATAGCCGAGATCCGCATTCTCCAATTCCAGCATGGGCGGGGCGAGCTTTCCCTTCGGGCTCGGAAAGCTGAACGGCGTCGTGCGCTCGGAAATCGGGATGGCGATCTCCTGCATCTTTTCGAGCATCTTGACGCGGCTTTGCGCTTGCCGCGCCTTGGACGCCTTGGCCTTGAAGCGATCGACAAAGGCCTGCAAATGCTCGCGGTCCTTGTCCTGCTTGACCTTTTGCGCTTCAAGCTGCGCGGATTTCGCCGCGCGGAGTTTCATCCAGTCGTCGTAACCGCCAGGCGTAATCGTCAGCTTCTGATGCTCCAGCGCCAGCGTGTGCGTGACCGACCGGTTCAACATTTCGCGGTCGTGACTGACCATGATCACCGTGTGCGGATAGCGTTTGATATAGTCTTCGAGCCAAGCCGCCCCTTCCAGGTCGAGATAGTTTGTCGGCTCGTCCAGCAAGAGCACATCCGGCTCGCTGACCAGCACGCCGGCAATCGCCGCCCGCATGCGCCAACCGCCGGAAAACTCCTTGGTGGCACGGTGGAAATCCTCCGGCTTGAAGCCCAGCCCCGAAAGTACGATCGCCGCGCGCACATCCGCATTCCACGCATCCATATCGCCCAGACGCTCGAAGATTTCGCCCAGCTTGTCCGCATCCGTCTCGGTCTCCGACGCGCTCATCAGCCTTGCCCGTTCCAGATCGGCGGCCAGCACCACATCCATGATGGTGTCATCGGTCGCGGGCACTTCTTGGGCCACCCAGCCCAGCCGCGCGCCCTTGCTCATGCGGATGGAGGCGTCCTTGTCGCCGCTCTCGATCTCCTCGCGCACAAGCCGCAGCAGCGTGGATTTGCCTGTCCCGTTACGCCCGATCAGCCCGACCTTCCAGCCTGCCGCGACAAAGGCCGACGCCTTGTCGAACAGGGGCCGCCCCTGCACCGCGTAATCGAGATCCGTTATTGAAAGCATGGGCGCGCCCGTATGCGAGTGGGCGGCGAATGCAAGCGCTGTGGTCTGTCAGGGCCGGGGCGTCGTCCGCGGCCAGAGCGTCAAATCCACTTCAGCAGCTTGAACACCAGGAGCTGGAGAAATCCCGTCACCACGACGATCCCCGACACGATCCAGAAGCCGTTGGCGCTATCGACCCATGGCATCCCCCCGACATTGATGCCCATCATGCCCGAGACGAGGCCCAGCGGCAAAAAGATCGCAGCCACCACGCTCAGGATCATCATGTTGCGGTTCATCTCCTCGGATCGTTTATCGACCAGCCCGTCATGGACGATGGCGCAGCGTTCGCGAATGGCTTCCAGCTCCTCGGTGATGCGGGTCGCCTGATCGGCGGCCTCGCGGATGCGCAGACGGTTGTCCTCGGTGATCCAGTCCATGTCCTGCAGGGCCAGTGTATTCAACGCGTCCCGTTGCGGCGCCAGGTAGCGGCGCAGCAGGATCGACTCCCGTCGAATTTCGGCCAGGTCCGCGCGCCCGGAATCCGCATTCATGTTGTCGATCTTTTCTTCCAGCTCATCGACCTGTTCGTTCAGGTCGGCAATGGTCGGGTTCATACGGTCGATAATGGTCAGCGCCAGCATGGCGATGAACCCGCCGGGCGTCCTGGGCAGGGTCTGCGCGCGCGCCTTCTCGGCCAGGTCCCGCACGGCCCGCAAGGGGCGGCGCTCCATGGTGGTGATGCGCGTCGGCTCGATGAATATGCGGACCCCGACCATGTCTTCCGGTTCCGATCCCGGATTGAGGTTCACCCCGCGCAGATTGATCAACACGTCATTTCCGTGCGCAATGGTGCGGGGCCGGGAGTCGTCCGCCAGCAGATTGCGCTCGGCGATGTTGTCAATGGTGGTGTCGGCCACGAGGAATTCCCGCACACCCTCGGCATGGGCATCCAGATGCAACCATTTATAGCCCGACGGGATCGGCTCAAGCGTTGCACTATCGGCGCAGGATCCGTCTGTGCCGATATCGAAATCGAAGAGAACGAAGTCCGGCGTGTCGGTGGAATAGATGGCCGGGGAAGGAAATATCTCGTCGCTCATGGCCCAAGCCTAGTCCCTATGACGCGTCGAGGCCAATGTCGAAATTGGGCGCGGAATGGGTCAACGCTCCGACGCTGACGACATCGATTCCGGTTGCGGCGATCGCGGCCACCGTGTCGAGATTCACCCCACCGGAGGCTTCGAGGACCGGTCGCCGGTCGGCGCTCATCTCCACCATCGCAACCGCCTCGCGCAAGGTATCCGGCCCCATATTGTCGAGCAGCACCACATCCGGCGCAAACGGTAGCAGCGTCCGGAGCTGGGACAGGCTGTCCACTTCCACGCTGATGCGGGTCATGTGATCGGTGCGCGCGCGCAAGGTCGCCATGGTTTTGGCCATCCCGCCGCCCAGTGCGATATGATTGTCCTTGATCATGATCGCCGCGCTCAGGGACTCGCGGTGGGGATAGCCGCCGCCATGCTGGACGGCATGCTTTTCCAGCGCGCGCAGACCGGGCGTGGTCTTGCGCGTGGCCGCGATCCGCGCGCCTTTCGCGGCGGCTACATATCGCGCCGTCAAGCTCGCAACTCCCGACAGGCGACCGAGAAAATTCAGCGCCGTCCGCTCCGCCGTCAGCAGGGCGCGCGCCGGCCCGGATACCCGCGCTACCACCGTGCCCGCCTCGACCCGCGTCCCGTCGCCATGCAACACGTCAAGCTCGCACGCCGGGTCGACCAGAGCATAAGCCAGCCGCGCCGCCTGCCATCCCGACATGGTCCCCGCCTCGCGTGCGCGAAAACTCAACGTCGCCGTCGCCGCCTCCGGCACTAACAGATTGGCCGACAGATCCCCCGACTGACCCAGATCCTCGCGCAACGCCGCCCGCACGACAGGCTCGATCAGAAGTGTGGGAAGAGGTGCAATCATGACGTCCGCTTAGCGGGCGGATGGCGAGAGGGAAAGCCGAAGGATGACCTTGGGCCGAATGCAGGACAGGCGTATACCGGCACAATTAATTCAAAGCAGCTGCGACCATCGCAGATAGGACGACCGCGACGGCTCGACCATCTCGGGATAATCGTCGCGGAAATGTCCGCCGCGCGATTCCTCGCGGGCCAGTGCCGCGCTCGCAATGATGCGCGCGGCCACCAGTGGGTTGGCCCGCCCGACACGGCTGATCAGGCCGTCAATGATATCGATCAGCCGGTTCAGCCCCGCTTCCGTGCGCCGTACCCCGCAATGCAGGGTCATGTTTTCGCGTAAAGTCCGCGTCACATCCTCGCCCATGGAGAGCCAGGGCTGCGGGCGGATGGTTTCCGAACGGCGCGGCGCGGCGTCCGCGCCAAGGATATGCTCGGCTGCGCGGCCGCCAAACACCACCGCTTCGAGCAGCGAATTCGATGCCAGCCGGTTTGCTCCGTGAACACCCGTCGCCGCGCATTCGCCCAGCGCGAACAGGGCCTCCACGCTGGTGCGCCCGACATCGTCCGTCGCGATTCCGCCCATGTGGTAATGTACGGCGGGCGCGACCGGAATAAGCCCGGTGCGCGGATCGATTCCCGCCTCCATGCAGGACTTGAACACGGTCGGAAACTCGTCTGGAAAATGCGCGCCAACGGCCTGCCGCGCATCCAGAAAGGGTTGCCGCCCGGCCTGATGTTCGGCAAAGATCGCGCGTGCCACATCGTCTCGGGGGGCAAGCTCCGCATCGGGGTGATAGCGCTCCATGAACCTTTCGCCGCGCGCATTGACCAGGGTCGCCCCGTCCCCGCGCAAGGCTTCTGTCGCGAGCGGGGCCGGGTCGCGCCCGATATCGATGGCCGTGGGATGAAACTGCACGAACTCCATATCGCGCAAACCCGCACCCACCACCGCCGCCATGCCCAGCGCGTCGCCGCGCGCCGTGCGCGGATTGGTCGTGACCTCGAACAGCCCGCCCACCCCGCCGGTCGCCAGCACCGTGATATCGGCTTCCACCCCCAGCAGCGAGCCGTCGTCGCGCCGCGCCAACGCACCCGCCGCCGCGCCGTTCGCATCCAGCAACAGCGATTCCGCGCGCCAGCCGATCAGCCCCGTGATGTGATCGGATGCCCGCACCTGTTTCATCAGGGTCGCCACGATGTGCTGGCCCGCCGTATCGCCCTTGACCTTGGCCACGCGCGCCCGGCTATGGGCGGCCTCCAGTCCCAGAAGAAAGTTGCCGTCCATGTCCCGGTCGAACGGCACCCCCATAGCCAGCAGGTCGCGCACTCGCGCAGGCCCTTCGCTCGCCAGGATATCCGCGATCAGGGGATCGACCAGACCGTCACCCGCCGCCACCGTGTCGGCAGCATGATCCTGCCAGCGGTCATCGGGATGCAGCGCCGCCGCCATGCCCCCTTGCGCCCACGCGGAAGCCGCTCCCGTCTTGGAACGCTGTGACGTGAGAATAAATACGGGACGCGCTTTCCCGATTTTGGGAGCAAGCTTCAGCGCCAGATACAGCCCTGCCAGCCCCGCACCGACCACCAGCACGGCGCCTGCGGGAAGTCGGCGGGTATCAAGATCACCAATGGCCATGTCGCGCGCCTAGCGCCTCGGTCGGGGCAGGGCCAGTCTTTACCTATCCCGCAGCTTATCCAAGCCGGCGCGCCCGCAGGAACGCATCCACGGCCTCGGCATCGCGGCCTTGCCGCTCATATTCACGGCCCAGCAGGTTCCACAATTCCGCGCGATCCGAATGCGTTTCCAGCGCCGCGTTCAGTGCCTCTTCGGTGGCCGCGATCCGGCCCGACAACAGTCCCGCCAGCTCCCGCTCCGGCAAATTGGTATCTTCTAATATGGCCCAGGCCCGCTCCGTCTCGCCACCGGCCAGCGCACAGGCCGCGAAAGCGCGCACCACCTCCGCCCCACCGCCAAACGCCGCTACGCGCAATATCTCGCAGCCCTCCTCCGGCGGGGCCAGACCCGCCTCCACCATCAGGTCGGGCACGACGACCTTCGCACTCTTGCCCTCCACGGGGCGAATATGTCCGGTCGGATCTCGCAGCTCCGGCGGCAGGCTCGACGCGCATCCTGAGAGCAGTATAGCGATCAGAAAAATGCGCATCCTCAACTTCCGAAGTGCTCGCCTACGCGGATCACCGCGGGCATTAACAGCATGATCATCAGCGTCGGGAATATGAACAGGATCAGCGGAACCGTCAGCTTGGCGGACAGCGCCATGGCCTTTTCCTCGGCGCGCAGCATGCGCTTCAGGCGCATTTCCTCGGAAAACGTGCGCAGCGCGCGACCCATGCTTGCGCCCATTTCCTCGGCTTGTTTCAACATCACGCCCAGCGATCTGGCTTCGTCCAGATCGACCCGGTCGGCGAAATTACCCATCGCTTCGTGACGCGGACGGCCCGCGCGCAATTCCAGGTTCATCAGGTCCAGATCGACCTTCAGGGCTTCGTGGCGTCCGCCGATCTCTTGGGCCACCCGCACCAGCGCCGCGTCCATGCCCAGCCCCGCCTCTATCGACGCGACCAGCAGGTCCATCATGTCCGGAAACCCTTCCCGACAGGCCAGCTGTCGCTTTCCCCGCTTGTGGCGCAGGAACATGTCCGGGGCCAGCGTGCCGACCGACACGATAAAGAGGATCAGCAAAAACGTCAGATGCGCGCCGATCGTGGCACTTAACGGGCCCATCGTTGCCAGGATGCCGATCGTCGGCAAGACGATGGCCAGAAAACGGATCGCGTAATAGCTCTTGACCGCACTCGGGGCGTAATATCCCGCGCGCGCCAAACTGTGCCGCAGCCGCGTAATGTCCTCCGCCCCCGGCAAGGACAGGTGGGAGCCGAATTTTTCCAAAAGCCCCATCTCGACGGGCGCGATCTCCACATCGAAAGACGAGCCCCCCGCCAGACGCCGCTCAATGCGGCGACCCTTTTGCAAGGCGTCGCGCGTGCCGATGACACCCATAACGAAAGAGATGACCAGCAGGCAAAAAGCCACGCCGAGCTTGATGGTAATTTCCAGACCGAAATCGTTCACGTGCGCGGCCTCCTCAGATCCGGAAATTGATCATGCGGCGCATCACCAAATTCCCGATAACCATCCACGCGCCGACAGCATAAAAGCCATAGCTCACCCAGGGGTGGCCCTCGACCTCGCCGTAAAACCCCGGAGCCATGGCATTGACCGCGACCCACACCCCGACGGGCGCAAGGTTCAGGATCAGCGCGCTCATGCGGCCTTCCGCCGACGCCGCCTTGATTTTCATGCGCATGGTTTGTCGGTCGCGAATGGTCTTGGCATTGGACGCCAGCAATTCTGCCAGATTGCCGCCCGTGCGTTCCTGCAGGCGGATCATGGCGGCAAACAGATACATATCCTCGTGATCGACGCGCTCGCTCATGCGCTGCACGGCGGTCGCCACGCCCGCACCAAAGCCGATCTCGTCACTGGCCATGCCGAACTCGGATCCGATGGGATCGGGCATTTCCCGACCCACCAGCTTCATTGCCACCGGCACGGGATGGCCTGCGCGCAATGACCGGATGATGACGTCCAGTGAATCCGGCAACTGCCCAACTGTCTTCTCTCGGCGCGTCTTGCCCAGGAATATCAGCGCAAAAATCGGGCCCGCCAGACCCAATGCGCTCGCGATCACGCTGATCGGTACGGCTTCCTTCCAGACCCAGCTCACGCCCCCCAACACGACCGCGGCCCCCAGCATGGCCGGAAACACCATCCACGCCTGCACACGCAACCCCGAATGCAGAACCAACTTTTTGATCCACTCCAGGAACTCTCCGATCTGGCCCTGTTTGTTTAGGCCCCGCGCACGTCGCATCCGCGCCAGCACCAGCGTTTCCGTATCGCCCGATGCCAGCAGCTTCAGCCGGTAGTTGGCAAATCCCGCCCGCCGACCGGCCTGGCGCGTCAGGCCCACGCCCGTCTGCACGGCAAAGAATGCCGCCGCAAAAACAAGCGCCATCAGGAGGCTGAAGTGTAGAGATCCATTCATCAGCTATGACCTCATCCGAGGCGGGCCTTGAGCGTCTGATCCGATTGCGGCCCGTTTGGCAGAACGCCCGGCTCGAAGATATCGGTCGATAGCGGAATGCCGCGCGTGATGATCTCGTCCAGGCATTTCGGACGGATGCCCGTCGCGCGGTGCTCGCCGATGACCTTGTGATCCGGCGTCGTGCCCGTGCGGGTGTAATTGAAGATTTCCTGCATCTGGATGATGTTGCCCTCCATTCCCGTAACTTCAGTCACGGAAGTGATCTTGCGCTGACCGTCGCTCAGGCGCGTTGCCTGTACCACCAGACCGATGGCCGTCGCGATCTGTCCGGTCACGGCATCCGCGCTGATCTTCATGTCGCCCATGGCGACCATCTGTTCCAGGCGGGTGATGGCGTCTCGCGGGGTGTTGGCGTGCAGGGTCGCCATGGATCCCTCGTGACCCGTATTCATGGCCTGCAGCATATCGAACGCTTCCTCGCCGCGCACTTCGCCCAGGATGATCCGTTCGGGCCGCATACGCAGAGCATTCTTGACCAACTCGCGCTGACGGATTTCGCCCAGGCCCTCGATATTGGGGGGGCGCGTTTCCATGCGTGCGACATGCGGCTGTTGCAGCTGCAGCTCGGCCGCGTCCTCGATGGTGATCAGACGCTCCTTGTGGCTGATCGACTCGCTCAGCGCGTTTAACAGCGTCGTCTTGCCCGAACCCGTGCCACCCGAAATCAGGATCGTCACCCGCGCCTTGCACGCCGCATAGATGAACTGCGCCGCGACATCGGGGATGGCTTGGAACTCGATCAGCTTGTCGAGTTTCAGCGGGGACTTCGAGAATTTCCGGATACTTACCAGCGCGCCGTCAATGGCGATCGGCGCGATTGCGGCATTGACCCGCGACCCATCCGCCAGTCGCGCGTCCACCAGGGGTGAGCTCTCGTCGATGCGGCGACCCACGCCCGAAACGATCCGGTTGACGATGCGCAGCAAATGCGTCTCGTCGGCAAAGCGAACGGGCGACAATTCCAGCTCTCCCGACCGCTCGACATAGACCTGATGTGCGCCGTTGATCAGGATATCCGATACGCTCTCATCCTGTAGCAGCGGCTCCAACGGCCCCAGCCCCGTCATCTCGTCGAAGATGCCGGATGCCAGCTCCTCGACTTCGCCAGCGGAAAGCTTGATGCGTTCCTCGGTGACGATCTGGCGGACAATGGCCATGACATCACTGCGCAGCGCGCCATGATCGCCCGCGTCCAGATAGCTCAGATCGACCTCGTCGATGATCCGCGCATGTATGCGCACTTTGGTCGCCAGCCGCTCGGCTTCGGGGTCGGACGTTTTTGCAGGTTTTGGGACAGGTTTTGGCGCAGGCCCCGGCGCAGATTTAGGCGCGCATTCAGGCGCGGATTGGGCGACCGGCGTCGGAGCGGTCCGAACCACAGCCTCGGCGACGGGCGCCGCATTCACGGCCTCCGCCATCTCCGGCGTCTGTATGTCGAGGGCTTGGCTGAAGCGTCCCATGAAATCTCCCGCGAGCCCTGTTGCGGACTCCCGGTGACGCTAGGCGATAATGCTGGAGACCCCGTGTGGGCTTAGGGTAACCAAAGCGTTTAATTCACGCCCGGCCGCGCGCCAATCGGCCCAGCACGGAACGCTTGCGGCGGCGCTCGGAAAACTGCGGGCTAAGCGCGCGCACCAGTTGACCGACATCTTTGACAAAGCGCGACTCCCCCTGAATGCGGCCCGCCGGTTCACCGCAATTCATGGCTTCGGACGGCGCATGCGCGTCCATACCGATCACACCTATGACCTCCTGGCCCAAGGCGCGCTCGGCATCGTTTTGACGAATGCAGGCCTTGAAGGACCGCTTTTCGTATTTCGACAGGATCACCTGCGGATCGGCCACGCCGCGCGTGCGCAATTCGTCGAGTCGCAAGCGGCTCATGTGCAGAGCGGGAATATTCAGCTCCGTCACCAGACAGGTGCGGTCGGCCGCCAGCATCGCCGCATCCGTCCAAGGCCGGCTCATGCGCGGCACATCCAGGACGATGATCGGAAACATTTCCGATACCAGATCCAGCATCCGCAGGACGGTTGCGGGGTTTACATCGTCATTGCCGCCCAGGGCGCCGGGGCTGCCGAGTACGGAAAAGCCTGCCTCGTGATGGGCCAGCATCGCCTGAAGATAGGACCGGTCCATGCGCGCGGGATCGACCTGAAAATCATTCACATCCGGCACAATGCCGATATCCAGATAATGCGCGCACATGCCGAGAGAGAAATCCAGATCGACCAGACAGACATCGCCACGGCCCGCCTGCGAAAAGGCATGGGCGGTCTGCACCGCCAGGCTCGTCACCCCCGCCCCGCCATTGATCCCGCGAAAGGCCACGCAAAACGATGCCGGTGTCTCGATGGTTTCCGGCGAGTTGGGCGGCTCCGCCGTCTCGACATTCACACGCTCGTCAAACGGTCCGGCGTCGTCCACCTCCGCAAACATATCTTCGGGAATGTCGATATCGAGGCTCATATTTTCCATCAGCGTGCCGCTCTCATGTCTTCGGCCATCACGGTCACAGAGACGGGCCGCAGCTCCGCCGTCTTGCCCAAAAGGCGTTCCAGAAACAGAACCTCGCGCGACAGACCCGACAGCGTCACCGTGATGATAGGCTGTGGATCGGCGGGGCTTCCCGCCGTGCCCAGACCCGATCCTGCATAGCGGATGGTCACGTTTTCGGCGCGGATATCGGGAATAAAGTCGCACATGCCTTGGGCGGCACGATTCTCGCCAGACTGATTGCAATTTTTGCGGTCGGGGCCGTGCGTCAGGACTTTCATCGCGTTCTGGCTATAGCCGCCCTGCGTACAGCTCTCGCTCGCGCCGTCGCAGACATAGTCGTAATCCGGCAAGGGATCGCCCGTCCGGCGCGCATCCGTCAGCCAGGTCTTGGATTTCAGCTCGCGCGCGACCGGATCATGCGTCGCGGCCAGACGCGCGCCCGTACGGGCGGCCTGCTGCGCGGTATTGGTCTGCCAGTAATAGAGCCCAAGTTCGAGACCGCCGCCGACAACCATGATGAACACGCTCGTCATAAGCGCGGCCTCGACCACGGTCGCGCCGCCCTCATTCCTGTGAAAGCGTCCAATCAAACGACCCAGACCACTCACAGGTCGATCCGTTCTTCGTGGCGCGCGCGTATGCGTACCGTGCCGCGCGATAGCGACGACACAATCCCGAACCCTTCATAGGCGTGATCGGACTCCAGGATCACGATCACGGCAATGCGCTCGGCAGTTCCGGGCGCACCCGGCGCGCGGATGTCGCGCGTGGAAATTTCGACATCCTCCGGCTCCCAGCCGCGCACGCTGGAGGTCCCGCCGGACAGCTCGCCCGTGACCGAGATATTGCGCGCCTGTTGCAAATGCGTGACGGGCGTGCGCGCTTTGGCGAGATAATTCGCGCCAAGCTCCAAGCCTTGCTCGACCTTATGGCGCTCCAATAGCAGGTTGGATGTGTCCACCGCGCCGATGACGACACCCAAGAATATCGGCAAGAGCAGCGCGCCTTCCACGGCAGCTACGCCGCGCGTGTCGCGCCGAAATTGCGAGACCATGTTCCATCGTGGGCGCACTAGCGCGACAGCTCCGCGCGCATATTGGATCGGGCATCCGTCTCGTCGCGTACAGGCCCGATAATTTCGCCCCAGATCGCGTCGTCACGGCCCGCACCCATGGGCTCGGTCATGAACATCTGCACAAAGGTTTCCACCGGCAGATCGACATCGGGCAACATGCCGACGGAATGGTCCAGCTCCCGGCAATTCAGAACGGCCACGGTCAGCACACGGCGGTCGACATCGGTCGTTGACGCCCCGTCCGCATGACAGACGGGCAGGCCTTCCTCGGACGTACGGGAATTTCTGCCATAGGTCTTGGCCCCGGGCACGCAGTCATTATCGATTTCCCAGCGGTACATCTCATAGCGCGTGGGCGGTTGGGCCGGACTGACGGTGTCGCCGCGGTAATTGATACGATAGGTCGTGCCCGCGATCGTGATCGGATTCATGTAATTGTGGTTGCGCGCCATATAGGATATGAAGTCCCACTTGCCGTCACCGATATTGCCACCCCAACCATAACACTTTCCGGTGTGCTGGCAGGTATCGCGCGGCAGGCCGCTTGCCGAATAGCTCGGTCGCGTCTGACAGGTCTTGCCCGCATAGCCTTTCACCACATTGGCCGCTGGAGCGTAATCGGAATCATAGCGCTTGGAGCTCATCAATCCGCCATAGATGTCGAACCGCGTGTTGAACCCGTGATGCATCCCATCCAGCGTATCCGCGCGCAGGCGGACGCTCTGGCCGTCTTCCATGCAGATTTTGGGCAGGTCGATCCCGACCGCCTCGATCATGGCGTTGGTGGACGGGTATTCGCGGACATCGAGATAGCCAAAGCTTCCGGCGGTGTACTGACTGGAACAGGCGCGCGCCGTACCCTGGGGCCGGCGAAACCGTATTTGGCGCTTTTGCAGGCTGCCCTCGTCCATCGCTTCATAGATCGTGCGATTTGTGCCCTCATAGGGGTTGCAGATGAATATCGGTGCGACACCGCACATGCGCTGACTCTGGCCGGCGATCGCATTGGCACTCAGGCTCAGCCGCATGGTGCTGGCGACCAGACTTGGCGGGAAAATCGTGTCGATGGTGCGCGGCTCGACATTGACCTCGACATATTTCGCCTCGCGCGAATCGACCGTGTACATTTCCTCCGTCGGGGCGTCGTGGGCATTGTCCGGCACATCCTTCAGGAAACGGATATTCTCGGCTTTGACGTTTACCTTGCCGGGCGCATTACCCATCTGCGCGGTGTTATAGATCATGCGCGTGATGGCATCAGTCGCACGGTCGAGCGCGTCATCGCGCCGGTCAAGCTCGACCGCCCCCGCGCGCGCATAGGCATCGGCGGCGGCCTGCAGATCATGGTCGAGGTTATAGAGCCTGGCCGCATCTACGGAGAGACTTGCCGAGCCTACCACAATAGGCGCGGCCACAGCCGCCCACACGGCTAGCGCGCCCGACTGATTGCGCAGGAAACGTCCTATAGCCGTGCATGCTCGGCTCGTCAGTATATGGGTCATAGGGATATCCATGTGTTTCGGCGCAATCAATTGCCTTGCGTGGACTGGTTTTCCACATCGGCGACCTCGCCGTCGCGGTAAGTCTGAATGGCCAGCGCCCGGCGTGTCCGGTCGGCGGGGATGAAGGTGCGGTTCTTTTGCTCTGCCGTCGGGACAACGGCATGGGCCTGAATGTTGTGGCGCGTCGCGCTGCCCCACTCTTCCGACAGCTCCGCTTCGAGGGCGGGCGACGCGGTTTGGCAGGCGCTGATGATAAGGGCGGATGTGATCAGAAGTGCGCGCATAATCAATTCCCCGTTCCGGACAGGAGCCGGGCCTGACGCCCTTCCAGATTGCCGTTCAAAAACAGATCCGCTTCCGCCGGACGCATCACCGTGTCGAGCGGCGTGCGAAGGTCGGACGCATCCGGCACAGGCTGCACCAGTCGCGGCGTCACGATGATGACAAGCTCCGTCTCCGAGCGGTTATAGCGGGTGGAACGAAACAGCGAGCCGAGGATCGGCAGATCGCCCAACCACGGAACTTGCGCCTTCGTGTCCGCGCTCTCGTTCTGCAACAGGCCCGCAATCGCAAAGCTCTGCGAATTGCGCAGCTCCACGGTCGTATTGGCCCGCCGCACACGCAGCGCCGGCACTTCCACCCCTCCGATCCGCACGGCATTGGCCGTGTCGATCTGGCTGACTTCGGGCGCGACTTTCAGATTGATGATACCGTTGTCCAAAACCGTTGGCGTAAAGGCCAGGCCCACCCCGAACTGACGGTATTCGATGGCGATCTGACCCAGATCCGCCGGTACGGGAATGGGGTATTCCCCACCCGCGAGGAAGCTCGCCGTCTCGCCGGTCATGGCGACCAGGGTCGGTTCGGCCAGCGTGCGGATAATGCCTTCTTCTTCCAGCGCCTCGATCTGCGCCGTGATGTTGGTATTGGCTATGTTGCCGAACGCTTGACCGGCAAGGGCGGGGATGCCGCCCAGAACCGATCCGGAGCCCGCATTGAAGGCAAAGTCCCCGGCTTGTTCGGCCAAGACCCCGATACCGAGCGTCTTGATCACGTCGCGCGTGGCCTCCACGAATTTGACTTCCAGCATGACCTGATGGCTGTCGCGGATATCCAGGCCGTTGGTGATACGCTCGGGCGCAAAGGCCTGCGCGATCTTTTCGGCTCGCGACGCAATGTCGGAACTCGACACTTTGCCCGACATATAGATGCCGCCGGCCATCGGCTTGACGCTGATACGTTCCAGCGGGAACGCCGACACCAGGCTCTCGCGCAGACCTTCGAGATCGTGATCGACGCGCACATCGATGATGTCGATCAGGCGCGACCGGTCGTCGTAAAGCATCACATTCGTGCGCCCGGACTTCCGCCCCATCAGGTGAAAGGACTTGTCGGTCAACACCACCACATCGGCGATCTTGGCATCGGCGACGCGCACTTCGGTGAACGCCTGATCCGAGCGCAGCATGACGAGGTCGTCCTTGACGACGGACGTTTCCGTGCGGGACTCGGCGGCGGGCTGAACGCTCACGCCCGCATGGGCCGTGGTCGCCAAAAGGGCGGCAGCAAGTGTGAAAAGGGTGCGGGTCATATATCTAGCCTCCGGCCAATGCGTTCGAGGCGATGAATTCGGGCGCGTCGTCGCGCTCGCGGATGACGCTCACCTCGTCGCGCGCGTCACCGCGCATGACGACAACCTTGGACGTCTCATCTGTCTTACTGGGTGTCGGCGCTTTTGGGCGCGGCGCGCGGCGGGCAGGCGCCTTTGGCGCGGCCAGGATCTGTGTGCGTTTGAGCGAGCGCGCGGACACGATCTCCTGCTCGGCGATAGAGCGCAGAACCAGCGTCAGCGAGCCGACCTGCGAGGCCAAGGTCACGCGCTGCACATCATCGAGCGAGAGCTCCAGCGTCGCGGTCGATCCCGGCAGGCTCCCGTCGCGGTATTCGCTCATGGCCTGATCGATGCCCAGAACGCGCACGTTCTGCAGCATCACATCCGAACGCATATCCAGGCCGTAGGTCGTGTCTTTTTCCTCATCGCGGATAAACAGGACATCCACGCGGTCACCCGGCAGGACAAATCCCGCGACCTGTTCTGTGGAATTTACCCGTATGGTTGTTGCGCGCAGGCCGGGCGTTATGACCTGGGCAAGCTTGGCGCGGCTGCCGGGAACGCTGATCTTGAAGTTCAGGACAGGCTCGCCCGGCACGATCTTGGTCAGCGCCACGATGCGCCCGTTATTCAGGCCGAGCTCTTCATAGGATGTATAGGCCCCCTGCGGAACGCTGCCTTCGGGATAATCGACCAGGCTCAACACGTCACGGCCCAGCTCGTCACCGAAATCCAGTGACGTTTCCGCGACCAGAACGGACTGCATCGGCGCGCTGCGATAGATGGTCTTGCCCTCGACGGACATTGGCGCGCCGCGATGTTCGGCGACGGCGTCGTCGATCCAGCCCTTGGCCAGAAACACTGCCAAAGCCGCGCAGGCGACCGATGCGCCAAGTGTGATCAGGGTGTTCGCCCGCATATCCATCCCAATTCCATTGCGGGTATGTCCGCATTCCCAGACCTAAGCGATCGAGCGTAAGGCCGCGTTAGGAGTCATGGTTAAGCAAATGTGAGCCGCCATCACGAAAATGTGCCCAAGGATTCGGGAGCCCTTCAAGGGTCGATTCAGGGGCCATTAAGAGGTCTCTGACAGAGTGAGCGGATGAAACTGCGTTTGTCATTTATCCTGTCCACTGCTCTCAGTGTCACTGTCATCGGCGCGCACGCGCAGACGCCGACACCCTTGCCGGGCGCATTGACGGGTAGTCCGGAGCGCTCACCCGATCTGGT
>Ga0115029_1001077_pt1 | contig 21317 bp, 19 predicted proteins | sample SidtaG_3_FD_87297 | JGI IMG/M metagenome (GOLD analysis project Ga0115029, IMG submission 87297) | Marine algal microbial communities from Sidmouth, United Kingdom - Sidmouth_Asex1 metaG | ecosystem: Host-associated > Algae > Red algae > Unclassified | place: Sidmouth, United Kingdom | collected... | reverse complement strand
TTTAGCTATCACGCGCCCGTCGCTGCACGTCTTCTCCATGGCTTACACCTGCGATGAGTTCAGGCTGGAGACTGAGCGGCTCATCCTGCGTGATTGGCGCCTTGTCGACGCGCCCGATTTCCACCGCTTGCACTGCGATCCAGCGGTGATGGCTACTCTCGGTCCAGTGCGGGAAATGGATTACACCACAAACCTCATTTCCGATCTCAGTCAGCGTGCCATCCGCAATGGCGGGTACACCTATTGGGCGCTAGAGCGCAAAAGTGATGGCCGCGTGATCGGATTTTGCGGCCTTGATCGCGGATATGAAGGCACAATTGTGGGCGAACTGGAAATCGGCTGGCGACTGGCGAGCGATTGCTGGGGCGAGGGCTATGCCAGCGAGGCCGCAGTGGCCTGTCTGGATTGGGCACGCGCCAATCGTTCGGGCGAAAGGATCGTCGCCATCACAGCGCAAGGAAATACAAAGAGTCGCGCGCTAATGGAGCGGATCGGCATGACGCACAGTTCGGAACTCGATTTCGATCATAGCGGGGTGGCTGAGGGAAATCCGCTGAGGCCGCATGTCGTCTATGTGAGGGAAATGGATTGATGACCGTTACACATGGCGCTTCCAAACGCTGGCTGTTCACACTTACCATTCTGGCAGGCAGCTTCTTGCTGTTCCTGGTGCAACCGATGGTGGCGCGCATGGCTTTGCCGCGTCTGGGCGGCGCGCCGAACGTCTGGAACAGCGCCATGCTTGTTTATCAAGCGCTGCTGCTGGGCGGATATGCCTATGCCCATTTCATCGGCCGCTATTCCCTTATGCGGCAGGGCATCATCCATATTGTGGTGCTGTTGCTGGGCGGGCTGACCTTGCCACTGGCGCTAGCTGAAATCGCGCCGCCTACGCCAGGCTGGGAAGCCTTGTGGGTGCCGTGGCTGTTTATGCTGACTGTCGGCCCGGCTTTCTTTGCCATTTCCGCGCAGGCGCCGCTGATCCAGCGCTGGTTCGCCTCGCACCCTGATGCCGGCAACCCCTATCCCCTCTATGCCGCGTCCAATCTGGGCAGCTTTGCCGGATTGCTGACCTATCCGCTGATCGCAGAGCCATTGTTTTCCATCGGCTCGCAGAGCCTTTACTGGGCTTTCGGATACGGACTGCTCATCGTGTTCGTGATTGCTGCGGTATTGGCGCGCCGCGGATTCTCAACGCCGCGTGAAATGGCGGAACAAAATTCGGATACGCCCGCCCATCGCACGGGCTGGAAGACCGTTCTGCTATGGTTGGCGCTGGCGGCTGTGCCTTCGGGGCTTATGCTCTCCACCACCACATTCCTGACGACCGACATCATGGCGATGCCGCTGCTGTGGGTGATCCCGCTCGGGCTGTATCTGCTCAGCTTCTCCATCGCGTTCGCCGAAAAGCGCGTGATTGCAGGTATATTTGTGTTTCTCGCGCCCGTCGTGCTGCTGGTTGATGGTTCGCTTGCGATGTTCTCCGCCGGACGTGCGGACCTGCTCGCTGCTGTGGCGAGTATCGTCCTGCTGTTCGTGACCGCTGTGGCACTGCATGCGCGGATGTATGAACACCGCCCGCCGGCATCGGAACTGACGCGGTTCTACCTCATCATGTCGCTGGGCGGCGTGCTGGGCGGGCTGTTTACAGCTCTGATCGCGCCGCTTGTGTTCGATTGGACGTGGGAACACCCGCTGCTGATCCTTGCCGCTGCCGCACTGCTTCCGCTCGGCCCGTGGAAGCGGCTGATCGGGGATCGTTTTAGCAATCCGCGCATGGCGCTTATCCTGCTGGGCATCACGCTGATCATCGTCTTCAATGCTTCGCTAGCCGTGTTCCAATCGACACTGGCGGAATCGCAATTGTCCGCCATGCAGTGGGCGGCGCTGCTTGCCGTGCTGTTCCTTGCCGTATTGCTGGCAGCGCGGCGTTGGTCATTTGTTTTAGGCTGTGCAGCTCTATTGCTGTCGCTTGGCGGCGTTTCCAATCTGCAAACCAGCTTTGCTGGCGACCGGGAGCGTAGCTATTTCGGCATATACTCGCTTCGGGAAGAACCCGATGGCGACAAGCTGTTGATGCACGGCACCACCATTCACGGGGTGCAGCGTGCGGGCGAGGCAGCGGCGGAGGAGCCGACAGCCTATTATGGTCGCAATTCCGGCGTAGGCCGCGCGCTGCAACAGGCGAACGCTTTGTTCGGCCCCAATGCCCGCATTGGTGTCGTCGGTTTGGGTGTTGGCACTTTGGCTTGCTATCGCGCGGAAGGGCAGGACTGGACCTTCTTCGAGATCGACCCTGAAGTTCTCCATTAGTCTGACAATGGCGATTTCACCTATCTATCCCGCTGCGCCCCCGACAGCCCGACAATCATCGGCGATGCACGGCTGGAGTTGGAGGCGATGGAGGCCGATAAATTCGATATCCTCGTAATCGATGCCTTCAGTTCGGATGCCATACCGCTCCACTTGCTGACAGCAGAGGCGATCGACATTTATCTGCGTTCGATGAGCGAGGATGGTCTGCTTGTGATGCACATCTCCAACAATTACATCAGGCTTGAACCGGTGATCTCACAATTGGCGCGATCACGCGAGCTGACCGCCGTTCTGCGTGCGGATACGGAAAATCAGAAACGCGAACTGTTCGCGTCCACTTGGGTGGCCCTCGCCCGTGATCCGGCGCGCATCGCTGCGCTGGAAGCCGAAGGCGGCTGGGAAGAGCTGGAAGAACCAGAAGGCCCCGTTTGGACCGACGATTACGCCTCTATCCTGCCCTATCTGGTGTGGGAGAACTTCCTGTGATTGACCAAATGGGCAGAGATGAGCGCTTTCCCGGTGCCACAATCATGGAATTCGAAGGCAAGGTGCCGCAAATCCATGAAACGGCATTCATTGCCCCGGGTGCGCGCATCATTGGCGATGTCACTATCGGACCAGAAGCCAGCGTCTGGTACAATTGCGTGCTGCGCGGCGATATTCACAAGATCGAAGTCGGTGCGCGGTCCAATGTGCAGGATGGCAGCGTGTTTCACGTCGAAGGCCCGCGGCCAGACACTGATGGAGAGCCAACTATTATCGGCGAGGATTGCGTGATCGGCCACATGGCGGTGGTCCACGGTTGCCAATTGGCGGACCGCGCCTTTGTTGGCATGGGCGCAGTGGCAATGGACGGATCACGCATTGCGGCGGGCGGAATGCTGGGCGCAGGCGCACTGCTAAGCCCGAACAAGCACATCGGTCACGGCGAAATCTGGATAGGTCGTCCGGCGAAATATTACCGCACGCAGGACGAAGCGCAGATCGCCAAGATCAAGTTTCAGACCGAGCGGTATTGCAAGCTGGCGCAAAAGCACTTGGCCCAAATCCGCGGCTGAGTCGCGCGGCGCGACTTTTTAATCGCGGATCAACTTGCGTAATGCCTCGATCCGGTCCGCTTCGTGCACCGGTTTGTCCCATCGAATGCGATGGATACGCGGGAACCGCATCGCGAGCCCGCTCTTGTGACGTTTGCTTTCGTGCACGCTGTCGAAAGCGACTTCGAACACCAGCGTCCGCTCCACCTCACGCACCGGACCGAACCGGTTCAGCGTAGTCTGGCGCACCACCTTATCCAGTTTTTTCAGCTCCGCATCGGTGAAGCCTGAGTAGGCCTTGCCCACCGGAAGCAAATCGGCCCCCGCATCGGGATCGCCGTTCCAGCAGCCGAAGGTATAGTCCGAATAGAAGCTGGAGCGTTTGCCGCTACCGCGCTGGGCGTACATCAGCACGCAGTCCACCAGAAGCGGATCACGCTTCCATTTGTACCACAAGCCGGTCTTGCGGCCCGGCACATAAGGGCTGTCACGGCGCTTCAGCATCAGCCCTTCGATGGCATCATCCCGCGCCCCTTCGCGAATTTGGGCGAGATGCTCAAAATCACGCGCCTCGACCAACTGGCTCAGATCGAAATGCCTGTCGGGCAGGCGCGGCATCAGGGTTTCGAGGTGCGTCCGGCGCGTTTTCCATTCGCGGTCCCGCAAGTCATCACCTTCAATTGACAGCACATCATAAAGGCGCACGAAAGCGGGGCTTTCTGTCAGCATTTTCTTGCTGACGGTCTTCCGGCCGAGCCGTTGTTGCAAAGCATTAAAGCTGGCCGCGCCGCCCGCTTCGCCGCCTTGCATCTTGCCGCGAACGAGCAGTTCGCCATCAAGCACAGCAGGTAAGTCCAGCGCACTCACCAGTTCAGGGAAAGTGGCCGAAATATCGTCGCCAGAGCGCGAATAGACCCGCGTTTCGCCCCCGTTTTCATTGGCGACATGCACCAATTGCACGCGAATGCCGTCCCATTTCCACTCAGCAGCATATTCGGCCAAATCGACTTCCGTTTCTTCCAGCGGATGCGCGAGCATGAACGGCTTGAACAGGGGGATGTTGGCGGTATCGGGCGGATCAGCACCCTCGGCTGCCCATCCGAACAATTCTGCGTAGGGCGGTGCAAACGCGTGCCAATATTCCTCCACATCGTCGACGGAGACATCAAAGGCCTGCGCAAAGGCCACTTTGGCAAGGCGGCTGGACACGCCAATGCGCATTCCGCCAGTCGCCAGTTTGAACAGGGCATAGCGGCCTGCACTGTCGAGCCGGTCCAGCAACTGCGGAAGTTCCGTCGCCACGCTGGTCCGGGTCATCGCCGCAAGCGCGTCAACAGCTTCGCTAACGGTCGGAGGCGAAGATGCTTCGCCCAGTGGCTCAGGCCACAAGAAGCTGGCCGTTTCTGCAGTATCGCCGACGAAATCACGGCTGAGACTCCAAAGCACCGGATCAACGCGCTCTTTCAGCAAATTGCGGATGGTGGAGCTTTTGACCGCCTTGAAATCCAGCCCGTCGGTCAGCGCTGCCAACGCCCATCCACGGTCCGGATCGGGGGTGGCGCGCAGATATTTTGCGATGAGGCGCAGTTTCTCGTTGCGACTGCGGGTGTAGACCAGCGCATCGAGCAGGGCAGCGAAGCTTTCCATCTACTCGTCCTCGTCCTCGCGTCCGACCATCGCCAGCGCCCGCGCGCGGCGTTGGTGCAGTTGATGCCAGCGCAGCAAGGCTTCCTCCCGGCCATGGGTGATCCAGGTTTCTTGCGGGTTTACCTCTTCGATAGTGCGCGTCAGCTCATGCCAATCTGCGTGATCAGAGATCACCAGCGGCAGCTCCACATTGCGCTGGCGGGCGCGGCCCCGCACGCGCATCCAGCCACTTGCCATTGCGGTAATCGGATCGGGCAGGCGGCGGCTCCAGCGGTCGTTTAACGCGGACGGCGGACAGATCACGATGCTACCGCGCATATCGTCCTTGTCATGGTCCATCACCATCCGCAGCTCGCCCAGATCGACGCCGAATTCCTCGTACAAGCGGCACATCTTTTCCATCGCGCCATGCAGGTAAATCGGATCGCGGTGCCCTGCTGCGCGCAATTCCGCGATTACACGCTGCGCTTTTCCGAGCGCATAGGCGCCAACCAGTACGCAGCGGTCAGGATAGGCGGCGAGGCGGCCCAGCAATTTTGCCATTTCGTCGGCAATAGGCGGGTGAGAGAATACCGGCAGGCCGAAAGTCGCCTCGGTAATGAAGATATCGCAAGGCGTGACTTCAAACGGCGGGCATGTCGGATCGGCACGGCGTTTGTAATCGCCTGTGATCACAACCCGCTCACCTGCATGTTCGAGAAGGATTTGCGCGCTGCCCAGCACATGGCCTGCCGGAACATACGTCGCATCAACGCCGCCCGCCAAGCGCACTGTCTCTCCATATTCAACCGGAGTGGTATTTTCGCGAATGTTGTAGCGCAGGTCCATTATCGCCAGCGTGGCCGGCGTCGCTACGGTAGCACCGTGGCCGCCGCGCGCATGGTCGGCATGGCCATGGGTTACCAGCGCCGTGTCCACTGCGCGTGAGGGATCAATCCAGCAATCGGCTGGCTCGATATAGACCCCGTGAGGGTGCGGCTTAATCCAGGAAAACGGCGCGGTCATTACATGTGCAATCCGCCGCGCGCGCTGGTGTTCCGCTTCTACCGGCTCGCGCGTGCTTCTGCGATGGCCTCATCATACATCAGGATTTGATTGCGAGGGTCGATCTGCACATGGCCTGTGCCTTCGGGAAGAGTGATCGTGTTGGCACCGCCGCGCATCGGCACGCGCCGCATGCTATCGCCATATCGCAGCTCCACCGGCATTTCGAAAGCGAGCTCTGACGGTGTTTGCCACTCCAGCGTCATCTGGCCGCCATCGCGAGAGGCCACCAACCGTGGCAATTCAGCCTGATAGAAATAGGCATCGAAGAACCAGTTCAATTCATGCCCGTGAAGCTCTTCCAGAATCACGCGGAAATCGTCCGTCGTGCGATTGATCGGGGCAATTTCCCCCGGCACCGGATTGTCTGTGCCATAGGTCAGCCGCGTGAGTGCCGGGAAGATCACGTCTTCTCCGACAAGATAACGGGCCGTGTGCATGATCCACGATCCCTTGGCGTAGATGTCTGTGCCCCAGCCTGCTTCGCGGTCGTTATAATCAGGCAGTGTGCCTTCCGGCGGAACCAGCGGGACGTTGCTGTTGACCATCTGGCGCTGACGCCACATTTCCGAAGTGTAGAGCATGTCTCCGCGCGCCCAGCCGAGATACAGCGGCTGCATCCACGTGCCGATGCCTTCATGCAGCCACATGTGGTTAATGCTGGCATGGGTCAGCTGGTTGGCGAACCATTCATGTGCAAATTCATGCGCCAGCAGCCAGTCATAGCCGAGCGGACTGAGGCGGAAGCGATTGCCATACGCGTTGATGGTCTGGTGCTCCATTCCCAAATGCGGCGTTTCGACAATACCGGCCTTCTCGTCTCCGAAAGGATAGGGGCCAATCGTCGATTCAAAGAAATCGAGATAGCTGGCCATTTCCGCATTCAAGCGGCGCGCATCCTTGTTGTTGCCGGGCAAATGCCAGAACTGGATCGGGATGGTGTTGCCGAAGCGGCTTTCATACATGCGCTCAGTCAGCTCATACGGGCCAATTTGAAGGCTGATGCCGTAATTGCTCGGGTCGCGCGCGGACCAATGAAAGGTTGTGGTGCCATTGCCGTTTTCCGTCGTTTCAACGAGCGCGCCATTGCCTGCTGCCACCAGACCATCCGGAACGGTCACCAGCGTATCCATTGATCCGATGCGGCTGGAGGAATGGTCGATACAGGGCCAGAACATGTCACAACCTTCGCCTTGCACGGCGGTAGCGATCCAGGGTTCGCCTTCGGGTGTTTGTGACCAGACAAAGCCGCCTTCCCATGGTGCATTCAGTGCCTGATGCGGCTTTCCGGAATAGTCTATTCGAACAGTCGTATTGTCTCCAGCAGCCAGAGGCGCGGGCAAGGCAATGGTCAAAAGCCCTTCGGGATTGCTCCAAGCCTGCTCGGGAAGCGCGGCGCCATCAATATGCACCGCGCTAACTGTGAAACGAGGATCTAGATCGAAAGCGAGAGCGTTTTGCGCGCCGCGCATGGCGATCCGGTAGACACCTTCGCCCGCGATACTTTGCTGCGCCGGATCGACTGCGATGGAAAGTGTAACCTGCTCCACAGCCATATCGGCGCGCGGCCCGTCCAGCGGGAGATCGGTCTGCCCGGTGCGCTCTGCCAATGGCAGCACGGCTTGCCCGGAGGCAGTTGCAGGAAGGGCGAGCGTGGCTGTCGCTAGAGACAGCGCAAGAAAACGTGACGTCATGGCAGGAGACTAACCCGCCATGCGCCATCCGACTAGCCCCAACTGCTGGAGTTAGCTGTCGTCGCCGTCCTTGCCGCTATCGCCGCCTTTGTCTGATGTCGGAGCATCCGGCTTTTTCGGAGCGGATTTCTTCGCCGCAGCTTTGCGTTTCGGCTTGGCTTTGCTTTTCGGCGGAGCCGGTGTGAGTTCGAAGTCGAGTTTGTCGTCCTTCACCTTCACATGCACTTCGCCCCCGCTGGCCAGTTTGCCGAACAGCAATTCTTCAGCGAGCGGTTGCTTCACCTTCTCCTGAATCAGACGCGACATCGGGCGTGCGCCCATCAGCTTGTCATAACCGCGCTTGCCCAGCCATTCGCGCGCATCGCCATCGAACTGGATATGCACATTCTGGTCCGCCAGTTGCAATTCCAGCTCAAGGATGAACTTGTCGACGACGCGGCTGATCGTGTCTGTTGCGAGATAGGCAAAAGGCACAATTGCATCGAGACGATTGCGGAATTCCGGCGTGAACATCTTCTTCACAGCCTCTTCGCTGGCCTCGGTTTTCTGGCCTGAACCAAAACCAATGCCTTGCTTGGCTGCATCTGATGCGCCCGCATTGGTGGTCATCACGAGGACGACATTGCGGAAATCCACGGTCTTGCCGTGATGGTCGGTCAGTTTGCCGTTATCCATCACTTGCAACAGGATATTGAACAGATCCGGGTGCGCCTTCTCGATTTCGTCGAGCAGCAACACGCAATGCGGATGCTGGTCGATGGCGTCAGTCAGCAAGCCGCCCTGATCATAACCGACATAGCCCGGAGGCGCGCCGATCAGGCGGGAAACGCTGTGCCGTTCCATATACTCTGACATATCGAAGCGTTTCAGCTCGATACCCATGATGCTGGCGAGCTGGCGAGCGACTTCCGTTTTGCCGACGCCGGTCGGGCCGCTGAAAAGGAAAGAGCCGATGGGCTTGTCCGGATCGCGCAGACCTGCACGGCTCAGCTTCATGGCAGTGGAGAGGCGGGTAATCGCCTCATCCTGACCGAACACAACGCGCTTCAGATCCTTGTCGAGGCTGCCAAGCGCCTTTTTGTCGTCTTTGCTAACCGACTTCGGCGGTATGCGCGCCATTGTCGCCACGACCTTTTCGATCTCCCTTGCGGTGATCGTCTTGCGGCGGCGGCTTGGCGGCACCAGCATTTGCATCGCGCCAACTTCGTCGATCACATCGATCGCTTTGTCAGGCAGCTTGCGGTCATTGATATAGCGAGCACTCAACTCAACTGCAGTTTTCAGCGCATCGGGTGTGTATTTCACCTTGTGATGGTCTTCAAAGGCGCTGCGCAGGCCCTTGAGAATTTTCACCGTGTCTTCAATGGTCGGCTCATTCACATCGATTTTCTGGAACCGGCGCAGCAGGGCGCGGTCCTTCTCGAAATGATTGCGGAATTCCTTGTAGGTGGTCGAACCGACGCAGCGGATCGCCCCGCTAGAAAGCGCAGGCTTCAGCAGGTTTGACGCATCCATCGCCCCGCCGCTGGTGGCGCCAGCGCCAATCACCGTGTGAATTTCATCAATGAAAAGAATGGCATCGGGAAGTTTTTCAAGTTCGTTGACGACTTGCTTCAACCGCTCTTCAAAGTCACCGCGATAGCGCGTGCCTGCCAGTAATGCGCCCATGTCGAGCGAATAAATAACCGCTGGCTCCAGCACTTCCGGCACATCGCCTTCGACGATTTTGCGCGCCAGACCTTCCGCAATGGCGGTTTTCCCGACACCGGGATCGCCCACATAAAGAGGGTTGTTCTTTGATCGGCGGCACAGGATTTGCACAGTCCGGTCGACTTCGGGGCCACGACCGATCAGCGGATCGATGCGTCCGTCCAGGGCCTTCTGGTTCAAATTGACGCAGAACTGGTCGAGCGCAGAGTCTTTCTTTTTGTCCGGCTTTTCGTCGCCGCGGACTTGGCCTTCTTCTTCTGCACCTTCGGCCGAGCGGTTTTCGATTTGCCGGCCGCCCTTGCCGATGCCGTGGCTTATAAAGCTGACTGCATCCAGGCGGCTCATATCCTGCTGTTGCAGGAAGTAGACGGCGTAAGAATCCCGTTCGGAGAACAATGCCACCAGCACATTTGCGCCTGTGACCACGTCCTTACCGGAGGATTGCACATGCAGAATTGCCCGCTGGATCACGCGCTGGAAACCGGCGGTTGGCTGCGGGTCAGCGTCTTCCTCAGTCTTTAGCGACTGGTACTCTTGATCCAGATATTGCTTCACCACACCTGTCAGCTCTGCGGTATCGACACCGCAGGCATCCATCACTTCGGCTGCATCAGTATCTTCGACCAGCGCCAGCAGCAGATGCTCCAGTGTGGCATATTCATGGCTCCGGTCGATCGCATGTTGGATCGCATGGTGGAGCGTTTTTTCGAGGTTCTGTGCAAAGCTTGGCATCAGGGTCCTTGGTTCTGGCCGCATGGGCCGCGATTGCGCCGCGTGTCGGGCTTTTGAAAAACTGCACCAGCGGCCGTAAATTTGGGCCTAGACCGCTGAGTGAATGGACGCGTAACACTGATTTGCGTCCTGCTAACGAGAGATATGGTATCCGGCAGCGCCGATTTTAAGAGGTCCGAAGGGCCATCTCGGCCCATCAGTCGGTTTCTCTCGGCTGAAACAGTGCATCAGCGACCTTGCGGTGCTCTGCTGCCTTGGCGTGATGGGCTTTCACACGCGCGATTTCTGCTTCCAGCAATTGAATGCGCGCCATCAATTCGTCTTGCGAATAGGTGTCGAGACTCTCGCTGGCCAGCAGGCTTGCAGCATCAGAGCGCATCCGGGGAAGGTCATCGCTTTCCATCAAGACACAACATTCCCGCGCGCCGCCTTGCTGTCAATGGGATGGATCACTAGGGACAGGAAAATTGATGTGATCTAACGCTGGTCAATATGGGGGCAACCATGGCCATTGAAGTGGCTCAGCACATGTCTGCAATTGAAATTAGCGCGCCGGGCGGACCGGAAGTGCTCCAGGTGGCGACGCGTGATGTGCCTCAGCCAGCTTCGGGTGAAGTGCTGGTCAAAGTGAGCCACGCAGGCGTAAATCGGCCAGATTGCTTGCAGCGCAAAGGCTTTTATCCGCCGCCACCGGGTGCTTCTGATCTGCCGGGATTGGAAATCGCCGGAGAAATTGTGGCGCTGGGTGAAGGCGTGGATCCGAGCGAGCTTGGCAAGCGCGTTTGCGCCTTGGTTTCTGGCGGAGGCTATGCACAATATTGCCTCGCCCGCCCCGAGCTCTGCTTGCCCGTGCCCGATGAAATGGCGATGGCTGAAGCTGCGGCCTTACCCGAAACCCTTTTCACCGTTTGGCACAATGTGTTCCAGCGGGGCTATGCCCGCGATGGTGAAGTGTTGCTGGTGCATGGCGGCACATCAGGAATCGGCACGACAGCGATCAAATTGGCCAAGCTGTTTGAGCTGACAGTGATAGTGACCTGCGGATCGGATGAGAAATGCGCCGCCGCGCGCGAAATTGGCGCCGACCACGCGATCAATTACAAAACGGAGGATTTCTCAGCCCGTGTATTGGAAATGACCGATGGGCGCGGGTGTGATCTGATCCTTGATATGGTTGCAGGAGCCTACACGCAGCGCAATCTCGATTGTCTGGCGGAAGATGGCAGGGTCGTCATCATCGCGACGCTTGGCGGTTTGGCGTCAGAAATCAATATGATGAAGCTGATGGTGAAGCGGCAAAGCATCACTGGCTCTACAATGCGTGCGCGCACGAACACCTTCAAAGGGCTGGTAGCGGATGAGTTGTTCCGCGAAGTGTGGCCATTGGTAGAGCTCGGCGAATTGCGACCGCAAATGGACCGCATCTTCCCGCTTGCCGATGCAGCCGCATCGCATGCGCGGATGGAAGCGGGCGAGCACATCGGCAAGATCGTGCTGGAGATTCCGCAGAGCTAGATTGAGCAGGCCTGTTTCACAAGCATGACGCGAGATGCTTGCCCAAAGACAGCAAAGGCTCTACATCACTATCCACGATGGCCGTCCCGCAAGGGGCGGCCCTTTTATTTCCACGGGAATTCCCGTCCATTTTTGGAGAACCGCTGTGGCCGACCAGCCAAAGCCACTCATGCCTCATGCAACCGCCAGCTGGCTGGTGGACAATACTGCATTGAGCTTCACTCAAATCTCAGCGTTTTGCGGCCTTCATATCCTTGAAGTGCAGGCGATGGCCGATGATCTTGCAAGCTCCAAATACACCGGGCGCGATCCGGTGCATTCGGGCGAGCTGACACATGAAGAAATTGAGCGTGGTCAGGCGGACCCTGAATACGCGCTGGTCATGCAGAAAGCTCCGGTTGATGTTAGCCGCACCAAGGGCCCGCGCTACACGCCGGTCAGCAAGCGTCAGGACAAGCCCGACGGCATCGCCTGGATCCTGCGCAACCACCCGGAAATTTCCGATGCGCAGATCGGTCGGTTGATCGGCACGACCCGCAATACAATTAATGCGATCCGCGACCGCAGCCACTGGAACATCCAGAATATCCAGCCAAAAGATCCGGTAACGCTGGGCCTGTGTTCTCAGCGAGAGCTTGATACAGCCGTTGCAAAGGCGGCCAAGCGCGCCGCAGCTGCCGCGCCTGCGCCAACTGCTGAAGAAGTGGCCGCTCAGGAAGTTGAAGAGGTTACAGCCCCGGTAGATCCGCGCGGCGATAAGGAAAAGCTGATCGAAGAACTGCGCCGTGAGCGCGATGAAGCGGCCAAAGCTGCCGTCGAAGCGGCGCAGGAAGCCGAAGCTGAAGCATGGCTTGAAGCCAAGCGCGAAGCCGAAGCGAACCCGGCGCCAGAGCCTACTCCGAAAGATCTGTAAGGCCTGAGGTTGGCAATAGCGGCCGCACATTAGCTGCGACGCAGATGGAAAAGGGGGCGGCCTACATAGGGCCGCCCCTCTCCTCTCCCAAAACTTGATTGAACGCGAGTTAGTTGGCCAGCGGGAGCTTGGCAGGATCGCCGTTTTTTGCGGGCGCTGCTGATTGAGTCACAGCCTTCTTCGCCCCGATGGGTGCAAAGCGGCCTTCGACATTGGCGCCTTGTTCGATTGTCAGCGTTTCATAGCTGACATCGCCATCGATGCGGGCGCTTTTCAGCACCACAAGACTGCGAGCTTCAATAGTGCCGCTCACTTCGCCGGAAAGACGTGCGCTTTCCGCTTTGACCTCGCCCTCGATGCGGCTGGATTCGCCCTGCACCAGCGAAGCGCAGGAAATATCGCCGATCACCTTGCCATCGACATGCAGATCGACGGTGGCCTCTATATTGCCACAAATTGTGACATCGGGACCAATGACTGAAAACGTGCTGCCGCCACTAGCCATCGTTCGCGGCGCCATTCGTGTTGGTGTGGGGCGCGAATTCTGCGCGGGCTTCTTCGAGAACATGGGGTGCAGTCTCCAGGAATGGCCGCGGATTTACCGCGCGGCCATCTATACGCACTTCGAAATGTAGATGCGGCCCAGTCGAGCGGCCAGTGCTGCCGATCGCTCCAATAATTTGTCCGGCAGTGACTTCAGCGCCAACCTGCGTGTTGAACCGCGACATGTGCGCGTAGCGAGTGACCATGCCTGAGCCGTGAGTGATCTCAACGGTCTGGCCATAACCAGACTGCCAGCCGGAAAAGGTGACCGTGCCAGCAGCGGCGGCGTGAATGGGCGCGCCGTGCGGGGCGCGGAAGTCGAGACCACTGTGCATCGCGCCGCCACCCGTGAAGGGATCACGGCGGTAGCCAAAGCCAGATGAAATCGAGTTGATGTCCGCCGGCATAACCTGCGGAATGGATTCCAGACCGCGCTCCAGCGCAGTCATGCGCGCAAGACTAAGGCCTAAACGCTCAAAGCGCGGGTCTATCGAGCCGTCGGCTTCGGAAAAAAGCGTTTCTAGCGGACCACCCATTGCGGATTGATCGCTATCGACGACCGCGCTTGGCTCAACGCCCAGAGTGCGCATGGCCTGCTCGGCGCGCGCGGCGCGGCGGTCGGCATATCGCGTCAGCCCTTCGACAAAGGCAAGCTGGCGGGCTTCCATCTGTGCCAGACCGACGGCCTGCGGAAAGACTTCGCGGATCATCGAGATCAGTTCTTCGCTTTCGGTCGCTGAATCGCTGACGGTATCATTTTCGCCAGCTTCGCCTTCGAAAAACTCTTCCGGAAGCGAGCCTATAACACCTTCGATGAAATCTTGGCGTTGCTCAAGCTGTGCAGTTGTCGCAGCGATATCTTCTGCATATGCGCCGAAGCGCTCTTCGGATTGCGCGACATGCGCTTCACGTTCTAGAAGCGATGTGCGTTCTGCACTGGCGCGATACTGACTGAAAGCAGCGCCCCCGACCGAAGCAGCCCAACCAAGAATCGCAACCAACGCAAGGCCAGCAGCGACCATCTGCACACGCGATGTGATTGTGATAAAACGAACCTGACCCTGCGAGCGCATGAAAAATTCGCGCTCTGGGAACCAGGTCCGCAGGCGATCAAAGAAACCGCCTTCGGTTGAATGTTGCAAAACGACCCCGTCCGTATTTCTGAACTTAGGACCACTCTCATACGCGTACAGACGGCAAGGTCGAGTCGATGGCGGGGATTGTCGGGCCGAATCGAACGCGAAGCGGGACGAAACGATGCCAAATGTAAACTATTGCAATATTTCACGCCCGATATGGCGAGTATTGGCGATTCGCGACATTGGCCGGATTCGGCGCTGACAGGTCGAAGGGGCGATGATAAGGCGCGCGCATGAATGATTTGAGCCAAGCCCCAGCCACTCCTGAAGCCCTTATTGCAGACCTTGCTCAGAAGGGGCGTGCAGCGCAGCGCCAGTTGGCGCGCGCAAGCGATGCGGAAAAATCCGCCGCACTCGTCGCCGCCGCTTCCGCTATCCGCGCAGCACAAGGCACAATTCTTGAAGCCAATGCCAAAGATGTGGCTGCAGGAACGGCGGCGGGTCTATCTGGAGCCTTGCTTGACCGACTGAACCTTGATGAAGCGCGTTTGGAAGCCATTGCCTCGGCAATTGAAAATGTTGCTTCTCTTCCCGATCCGGTTGGTGAAGAAATTGACCGTTCAATTGCCCCGGCCGGAATGAGCCTCGTGCGCCGCCGCATTCCTATCGGCCTGATCGGTATCATCTACGAAAGCCGACCCAATGTTACCGCCGATGCAGCGGCCCTTTGCTTGCGTTCCGGCAATGCGGCGCTGCTGCGCGGCGGGAGCGAGGCGGTTCATTCCAACCGTGCCCTCCATGCAGCATTCGCTGAAGGCGTCGTGAGCGCAGGCCTGCCCGCTGACGCTATCCAGCTTTTGCCCACGCAGGACCGTGCTGCGGTCGGCGCTATGCTGAAGGCGGCGGGGTTGATCGACATGATCGTACCGCGCGGCGGCAAGGGATTGGTTGCCCGGGTGCAGGCCGACGCCCGTGTCCCTGTGCTCGCGCATCTCGATGGGATTTGTCACACCTACATCCATGCCGAGGCAGGCCCTGCGATGGCCCGCGATGTCGCGGTCAACGCCAAAATGCGCCGAACCGGCATTTGCGGCGCGATGGAAACGCTTCTGATCGATGCCGCATTCCCGGCGACGGCGGATGTGGTCAGCAGCCTGATCGATGCCGGATGCGAGCTGCGCGGCGATGCCAGAGCTTGCGCCGTTGATTCGCGAATTGCCGCCGCCAGCGAAGAAGATTGGGATACCGAATATCTCGAAGCGGTTCTTTCCGTCGCGATAGTGGATGGGTTGGATCAGGCAATGGAGCACATCGCCGATCATTCCTCAGGCCATACCGATGTAATCATTACGGCCGAAGAAGGCGCGGCAGAGCGCTTTCTTGCCGAAGTCGACAGCGCGATCGTGATGCACAATGCCTCCAGCCAATTCGCCGATGGTGGCGAGTTCGGGCTTGGCGCGGAGATCGGCATTGCGACCGGGCGGCTCCACGCGCGGGGTCCTGTGGCTTTGGAAGGACTGACGACATATAAATGGCAAGTGCTGGGCAGTGGGCAGGCGCGCGCTTGATCTCAGCCCGTCATCTCCGCCAGAAACTGGGCCCTGTCACGGGCCTGCTGGGCGGCAGCTTTAATCCGGCACACGCAGGCCACCGGCGCATCACGCAATTTGCCACGCATGCCTTGGGTCTGGATGAGGCGTGGTGGATGGTTTCGCCGGGCAACCCGCTTAAACCCGCCACGGGGATGGCTCCGCTCAGCGCAAGAGTGCGCTCTGCCAAGGCCATTAGCCGCAATGCCCCCATTCGTGTGACCGCAATCGAGCGGGAATTGGGCACTCGCTACACTGCCGATACTCTGCGCGCGCTCAAGCGGCGCTATCCCAACCGACGTTTCGTATGGTTGATGGGGGCAGACAATCTTGCGCAATTTCATCGCTGGAAGAATTGGCGACAGATCGCGCGGGAAATGCCCATTGCCGTTATTGCGCGTCCGGAGTATGACGATGATGCCATTGCGAGCCCCGCAATGGCCTGGCTGCGGCAATACCGGTTGTCCGCTGCTGGATTGCATAACCGGGGCGAATGGAGCGCACCCGCGCTGATAGAGCTACGTTTCGATCCTGATTCGCGTTCGGCGACTGAAATACGCCGCGCGAATCCTCAATGGGTAGATGACTTTTCCGGTCCTCCGCCCCGGGACGAAGTGACGCATTCCCTTATCCTTGACCAGTCCGGAGGGTCCATTGCGTGAAGCAGTGACCCCTTGTGGAACCTTGTCACCATTCCCATTATTCTGGAGCATGACGCAACGCGATGAACATAGCAGTACAATCGGCCAATACGGCAGCGCCCACGGGCGCGGCGCGGCCCAGTACCGTCATCGCATCGGCACCAAACCTACACATGTCTGAAACCGCCACACCTATCCAAGCCGAGCCCGGCTCGCTGCACGAACTGATTCTCCAACAACTCGATGATGATCAGGCGCAAGAGCTTGTCTCCATCCCGCTTGCCGGAAAAAGCTCCATTGCCGATCACATGATCATCGCCTCCGGTCGCTCTACGCGCCAAGTTGCTGCGATGGCGCAGAAGCTGGCCGTAAAAATCAAGCATGCGGGCCAGCCAAGTCCCCGTATCGAAGGCCTGCCTACGGCAGACTGGGTGCTGATTGATGCAGGCGACGTCGTCGTCCACCTGTTCCGCCCGGAAGTGCGCGGGTTCTACAATCTCGAACGGATGTGGGGCTTTGGCGAAGATGGCGAAACGCGCCACATGTTCAGCGCATAATCCGTATCATGAAGCTGCGTCTGTGGCTTCGCCCTCGCTAGACGACCAGCGCCAAGGATAGTGCGCCCGGCTGGGCGGGCCGAAGAACAAACGGAGGCCATCATCCTTCTTCACATTGTTGCTCGCGGAAAAATCGCCAGATCGCCTGAGGCGGATTTGGTCGAACGGTATGCGAAACGCATTCAATGGCCACTCAAACTGACAGAACTGCCTGAATCGGGTGGACGAATCCCCGAACCTCAATCGCCCTTGAGGACAGTGCTGCTGGATGAAAAGGGCAAAAATTACGGCTCTGAAGACTTTGCCGCCATATTGGGGCGTTGGCGCGATGATGGCATTCGCGAATGCCGGTTTGTGATTGGCACTGCGGATGGACACTCCGAGGCAGAGCGAACCAATGCGGACCTTTTGCTCTCTTTCGGCAAACCAACTTGGCCTCATTTGCTGGCGCGTGCCATGTTGATGGAGCAATTGTTCCGCGCCACCTCCATACTTGCAGGCCATCCCTATCATCGGGCAGGGTAGCGGTATGGCAAAGCTCAACCATCGCCTGATCCTGCTGGCCGGCTCTGCCTTGCTGTTCGCAGCTGCCGCCACAGCCCAGCGCGCGCCTGTGTTTGATAGCGCTGATGAGACCCGCGCTGCCTTGGCGCAGGCTTTGGAAGAACGTGCGGCCGCGCAGGCTCGCAGCGAACGGCTTGAGATCGAGGCTGCGCAAGCGGAAGGCGAAGCAGACAGGGCTGCGCGTGAAGCGGCAGCCGTTGCTGCCAGAATCCAGCAGGCCGAGGCCGGGATTACTGCCGCCCGGGCGCGCATGGCCATGATTGAACAACAACGTGTCGATCTGCGTGAGACCTTAGGGCAGGAGCAGCGCCCGCTGATCCGCCTGACCGCTGCGCTCCAACAGTTTTCCCGGCGTCCGGTGGCGCTTTCGGTCCTGCGCCCCGGTGAAGTGCGCGATGTCGTCTATCTTCGCGCCATGCTGCACAATGCTGTGCCGCAAGTGCAGGAAAGCACTGCAGGCCTGCGCGGACAGATTGCCCGCGCCGCCACCCTTCGCCGCGAAGCCGGTGCCGCTGCAGAAACCTTGCAGGACGAAGAAGCTACACTCGGTATCAGGCGGGAAGAGCTCGCGGAACTGGAAACCGAAGCGCGGCTGGCTGCGCGCGCAGCAGGGGGCGAGGCCAGCCGTGAAGCTGAGCGTGCGCTTGCGCTGACAGAACAAGTCCGCGATTTGGACGGGCTGGTCGAAGAGCTTGATCGCGCAGGCCAATTGCGTGAGCGCCTCGCTGCGCTTCCCGGTCCCAAGATGCGCCCTGCAGCTCCCGAAGCCGCCGCTGTAGCGGAAGACGCAGCGGCTGAAGACGTGACGACCGATCGCTCCGCGCCATCACCCTACATCCTGCCGGTTTCCGGGAGGACTTTGACAGGATTCGGCGCGCCGCAGGAATCCGGGCTGAGCCAAGGAATTTCACTTGCCCCCATTGCCGGTGCGCAAGTTGTCGCGCCTGCTGCCGGGCGCATCGCCTTTTCCGGACCGTACAGGGGTTATGGGCAGATCGTCATCATCGAACATGCTGGCGGTTGGACCAGCCTGATCACAGGTCTTGCGCGTAGCGACGTTCGCGTCGGGATCGATGTTGTGGGCGGCGCGCCGCTGGGCATCGCGGGGCCGGACCGGCCAACGGTATCGCTGGAATTGCGGCGTGCCGGAGAACCGGTCAATCCGCTGCTCTACACCGGTTAGGGCGCGCTAAGGCCCTCCTCACAATTACCGGCTTTTGCATCATCTGGCGTTAAGCGGTGCTGTGCGATACAACATCCTTGGGACTTTTCCGACAGGAACCGACGACATATGAAATTCACCTCTGCCATTCGCGCCGCCGCCCTTTGCACCGCTGTCGCGCTTTTGCCCGCCACCACGGCAGGTTTCGCGCAGGTGGAAGGCCGCGCTTCGCCAGAATTCGCGCGCCTTTTCGCCACATATCAGCGGATCAAGGCGAGCTATGTCGAGCCGGTTGAGGACGAAGTGCTGATTCGCGGCGCGATTGACGGAATGCTGGGCGCGCTTGATCCGCATTCAGCGTATCTCGATGGTTCTTCGCTGGAACGCCTCAACACCATGATTGATGGCAATTATCAGGGCCTTGGCATTTCCATCCAGATGGAAGAGGGCGCGGTCAAAGTCGTTTCGCCTTTCCGCGGAAGCCCGGCTGATCAGGCCGGGATCAAGGCTGGCGATTACATCACCCACATAGACGGTCAGCTGATCTTCGGTATGGAAGTCGATGAAGCGGTTGCGCAGATGCGCGGGCCTGCTGGCACAGATATCGAAGTGACGATTTTCCGGCCCGGCCGCGAAGACAGTTTTGAAGTCGTCGTTACGCGCGGCGTGATTGAGCTTGAACCGGTGACATGGGAATTGATCGGCGGCAATATTGGCCACATTCAGGTCAATGAATTCTCCGCAGATGTCGGTGCTGATGTGCGCCAGGGTCTGAGTGAACTGGAAGAAGAGGCGACCGGCCGCCTGGAAGGTCTTGTGCTTGATTTGCGCCGCAATCCGGGCGGCTCCTTGGATGAGGCCGTGGCGCTGTCCGATCTTTTCCTGTCCAGCGGCCAGATCGTGTCTCAGCGCGGTCGCAGCCGCCGCGACACCATTTTCTATGATGCCGAGTCGGTCTATCGCGGCGATGTCGCTGATGGCCTGCCGATCATTGTGTTGATTGACGAAGGTTCAGCGTCGGCAAGTGAGATCGTTGCCGGTGCCTTGCAGGACCACCGCCGCGCGCTGGTGATGGGAGAGCGCAGCTTCGGCAAGGGCAGCGTGCAGACATTGCTTCCGCTTACTCGCGATTCGGCGCTGAAGCTGACGACGGCTCGCTACTATACGCCTTCGGGCCGCAGCGTTCAGGAAGGCGGAATTGCTCCTGACATTCGCGTGCCACAATTGTCCGATCCCGATGCAGAGCGCAGGCAGCGCTTTGCGATGCGCGAAAGTGATTTGCGCGGCCATTTGATCAACGAAATTGGCGTCGAAGACGAATCACTTACCCGCGACAGCCTGGATGATCCGCGCTTCCAACTGACAGCCGCAGAGCTGGAAGAAATGGGCGTTGAAGATTTCCAGCTGGACTATGCCGTGCGCACCTTGCGCCGGACCGGCGGCACGAATCTTGCCCAAAATTAAGCCCGGAACTGGGCCAAAGATCAGGCTCACGGCCGAAGGGGCAGCATGACCAATTCGCTTCCAAGATCAGACAGGCTCGCCCAGCGATTGGCGCTGGCGTTCCCGGCGCTTATGCTGGGCGGGGCATACATCTCGGAATATGGCTTTGGCCTGTTTCCCTGCGAAATGTGCTGGTGGCAGCGCTGGCCGCATTTTGCAGCTCTTGGCCTCGCTCTCCTTTCGCTGATTGCCTCGCCGAAAAATATTTGGCCAAAACGCGTGTTGATTGCCCTGGCGGCGGGCGGTGTTTTGACTTCCGGTCTGATCGGGGCGTTTCACGCAGGCGTTGAATATGGCTGGTGGGAAGGCATCACCGGCTGCACGGGCAGCGATTACAATTCTTTCGACGTGGTCCGCTGCGATGTGGCACCGTGGACCTTGTTCGGCATTTCGCTGGCAGGCTTCAATGCGCTACTTTCTATTGGCGGCGCGGTCACCATATGGACTTTGTTAGCCGCTCGAGAAAAAGAGATTGGGGAGCCAGTATCATGAGCACTTCGCGCGAAGAGATGATCCGAGTCGATCAGGCAGGCGAATTCGGGGCAACCCGGATTTACGCCGGCCAGCTTGCCGTAATGGGCGACCGCGGGCCGCATTCGGCTGAAATTCGCGCTATGGCAGAACAAGAGGCAGGCCACCGCGCTGAATTCGATGCGTTGATGGCGAAGCGCGGCGTTCGCCCGACGGCTTTGCAGCCCTTCTGGAACATGGCTGGTTATGCGCTGGGCGCGGGCACGGCGCTGCTTGGCCCGGAAGCAGCGATGGCATGCACTGCGGCCGTCGAGACCGAGATCGACAAGCATTATTCAGATCAGCTGGACGAGTTGGAAGCCGCTGGTGATGATCCGGAACTGGCCGATATGATCCGCCGCTTCCGCGAAGATGAGCGTGAACACCGCGATGCCGCATTGGAAGCCGGTGCTGAGCGCGCTCCCGCCTATGGGCTGCTTTCCGGTGCCATCCGGTTGGGTTGCAAAGTCGCGATCAAAGTGTCGCAAAAGGTCTGAAACCGATCCGCTTCATCGCGCGTTAAACCTGTGTGGCGCTGTTATAGTGTCATGCCGACCACTT
>Ga0115029_1001075_pt1 | contig 21335 bp, 16 predicted proteins | sample SidtaG_3_FD_87297 | JGI IMG/M metagenome (GOLD analysis project Ga0115029, IMG submission 87297) | Marine algal microbial communities from Sidmouth, United Kingdom - Sidmouth_Asex1 metaG | ecosystem: Host-associated > Algae > Red algae > Unclassified | place: Sidmouth, United Kingdom | collected... | reverse complement strand
TAAAACGAATTTACTCATTGCTGTTCGCTTCTTTAATAGAATAACTATTAGACAAAGCTCTCATCGCGATTAAATTCGTTTTAAATTGAATAAAATTTAACCCTGAAAGATCAACAGACCCTAGTATTTGAATATAAAATAATGATATTTAAATTTGGTAAAATACATTAAAATTCAAGCACTTTAACCTTACATTGATAACATGGTTTTATATAATGACTAATGTTGAAAAAATAATAATTATTGCCAATCAATTAGCCAATAATGGCAAAAAACCAACCGTAGCACTCATTAAATCAAAATTAACACATGCTATCCCTTTACCTCAAATTATTGGTGCGTTAAAAAACTGGCAGCATGATCCTGAAAACTGCACTTTGTCGGAGCCTAAAGTTGCAGATAATACGCCAGTAAACCACTCAACCATTGATTGTGATGATAATGGCAAAACCGTATCGATAACTTTAGTTAATAGCATAGTCAATAACGCAATTGAACAAGCATTAGCGCCTATTAAAAATGAAATAACCCTATTAAAACAACAACTTGAAAAATAAACAAAAATTAAATAAGCAGATTTAATTTCAAATACCTACGTTAACTGTCTTTGTATGTTTATTTACAAACGTTAAAAAAAGCACGTAGGTATTTTAGGAATTAATTTAACGTAGTTTCAAATAATTTAAAAATTCTACGGTATTCATCTAACCAAGAGCTTGGCTGTACAAAACCATGGGGTTCAACCGGATAAATAGCAGTTTCAAAATTTTGCTTTTCTAATTCAATTAATCTTTGTACTAAACGCACAGTATCTTGAAAAAACACATTATCATCAATCATTGGGGCGTTAATTAATAAGGTTTTTTGTAAACCTTCTGCAAAATAAATAGGCGAGCTACGCTCATAAGCTATTGGATCATCAGCAGGTGTATTCAAAATATTAGCTGTATATCCATGATTGTAATAGGCCCAATCCGAAACTAAACGTAATGCTGCTCCCGATTGGAATAAGTCTGGCTGAGTGAACATTGACATTAAGGTTAAAAAGCCGCCATACGAACCACCATAAGTCCCTACCTTATTAACATCAACATTGGCATGTTGAACTAACCAGTTAACACCATCTCGCATGTCTTCAACTTCAGGTTTTCCCATGTGTCGATATATCGCAGTACGCCAATCACGTCCATAACCAGCAGAAGCTCTATAGTCCATATCGATTACCACATAGCCTTTTTGCACTAGCAAGCTATGAAACATGTGTTCTCTAAAGTAGCCTGACCAGCCTAAATGTGAATTTTGTAAGTACCCTGCGCCATGAGAAAACATTACCGCTTTATTTTTAGATTTTTTGTTAGCAAAATCTTTAGGCAAATAAACCTTTGAATAAATTGGCGCTGCTTGATTACTCGATGCAATAGCAATAACTTTAGGTGGCGTCCAAGGCATATTTAAAAACTCTTCTGAAACAGTATCAGTTAAGCGAGTCGCTTCTGGTGTGTTATCTACAACTTCTACATATAGTTCAGGGGGCATATTTATGGTTGAGTGAGAAATTAGCAGTTTGCTATTATCAGGGCTTAACTGAAAATAATTATCGCCACCTAAGTCAGTTAAGCGAGTAACATTGCCAGTATTTAACTCTATTTGATAAATTTCATAGATACCGGGGTGCTTTTGATTTGCTCGGTAAAAAATGGTTTTTTCATTGTTTGATAACGTTAAATCATTAACCTCAAACTTTCCAAAAGTTAATTGCTTAGCGTTAGCATTTAATGGCTTAACATAAAGGTGTGAAAAGCCCGACTCCTCAGACAAATAATATAAACGATCCGGTGATTTATAATCTGAGCCTTTACTAGCGTTTGTTGTTGTATTTAACCAGCCAAACTCGTTAAACGACCAGTTTATCCAAGCACTATCATGAAGCCGGTGTTGTGATTCAAATTTTTTCGATTGAAAGTCAACCGTTGCTAACCATCTATCTTTGTTGTCCCATGCCTCTAGTAATAGCGCCACTTGGTCGCCTTTTTTATTCCATTGAATAGGGTTAGTGGCTTGCATTATATGAATGTATCGTGGTGATTTTTTACTTTTATAACTTTTACCTTTTAAGGCATTATTTAAAAGATAGTTTTCTGTTTTTACTTTGGCTAAAACGTCTTCATCAAAACCAGGTAACGACTCGTAAGTAATATGTTGCTTAGTACCGTCTGTAATATCAAGTAAGTAAATAAACTCCTGATATTGGCGATTATCAGCCACACGGCTGCGCACGGGTTCTATCGCAATATTGCCAGATTCAGTGACATAATTTGGCATTACGTCACTACTTTTAGCCATAGGTTCAGTACTTGCAACAGTTACAATAATTTTATTACCAGCAGGCGATAAACTAGCGTGTACCACTTTAAGGTTTTTAGTGAAGTAAAAGTTACTTTGGGTAATTGAGCTATTGTTAACACGCCACTCACGTTTTTGATCTTTTTCAAGCTGAGCATTAGTTTGTTGTAACTTAAGATATTTTATTAAGTTTAATTGTTCATTTTGTAAATAATGGCTATCAGATGAGCTGCTTACTTGCTCATTTTCTAAAGTCATTTGTAAATTAGCTAGCTCTTTAATTTGATTATTTTTTAAGTTAATACTATAAAAAACGTTACCAACACGATAGGCAATATCACCGTTAGTTAAAAACTGAGGTGACATTTCAATTGCGGAAGTGTGAGTTAGTTGCTGTACCTTTTGGTTGAATAAATCTTTTAAAAAAATATTGCCTTCAAAGGTATATACCTTGTGAGTTCTATTTTGATTAAATCTTGCCTCTTGATCAGACACTTGGTGTAAATTAGCTAAATTAACTAGTTTACCATTACCCTGTTCAGTTATATTTTTTACAAATAAGTCGCGGAGAATATTACTTTCACGCTTTTGTTTATAATAAATGCTTTGACTGTTGTCTCCCCAATACCAAGACTCCGGCGCCCTACCTATCCAATCAGGATCTGACATGATTTTTTCTAAGGTAAGCGGTTTTTCTATACCTGTTCTTTTGTTTAATTTAAGTTGATCATGTTTTGAAGCACTTACACTTAACTGGGGTTGGTTCAATAATGTTGTAATACTGCCAGCTGAATTATTATCTTTATTTTGTAAAGTAGAGGAGTTGTTAAGTGTGGTGGCACAGGATAAAGACATGACACTAATAGCGATAACAAGTAGCTTACATTTAATGGTATTGATATTTGATGAGTTCATAAAATTATTAGTGAATAGGTAAAGGCAAAACAGTTATACGTTGGCTAGCCTTACAATTCAATTTTCTGAGATAAAAAGTAAAAATTTTCTGATGAAAGGTGAAGCTAAGCTCAACTTAATACCAATTGAATTAGAGCTAATTCATAAACTTAAATTGTGTATCTAGTTCACTTATCCCTAAACCACTCACTTTTTTCACTTCAATTTGCACACCAATGCGCTGTTTTAATGCTTCAACATGACTAATAATACCAATGGTTTTTCCGCTTGCGTTGAGGTTGTCTAACGCGTCTAGTGCAATCTCTAAGGTGTCGTTGTCTAGCGTACCAAAACCTTCATCCAAAAATAATGAATCTATACTGGTTTTTACACTAACTAAGTCAGAAAGCGCCAACGCGAGCGCTAAACTCACTAAGAAACTCTCACCACCTGATAAGGTTTTAGTATCGCGCACTGTATCGGCTTGCCATGTATCAATAACTTCAAGAGCTAGTGTATCAAGCTCTTGTCTTTGTAGTTGGTATCGCCCATGTAATTTGCCTAATTGTTTATTAGCCAAATAAACTAAATGTGCTAGGGTTAAGCCTTGCGCAAAACGCCTAAACTTAGCGCCATCTGATGAACCAATTAAACCATTTAAATGAGCTAAATCGTCTACTTGCTTTTGTGTTTCACTAATTTCATTTAGTAGCTTTTGTTGTTGTACTTTTAATTTGGTATTTTGATCTAAATGTTCAGTTTTTTGCCCTAATAATCGTTGGGTGTACTTTAAGTTATCATTTATTACGAGCAACTCTTGTTCAAGTTCGATGCTATTAAAGTTTTTAATGCCTTGCGTTATTAATTCTTCTTTTTGTTGATTTAACGTTGCTAAGGTTTCGTTGTGCTGGCTCATTAATATTTGAGATTGTTGCTTGTCACGCTGTAGGGTTTCTTTTAGTTCAAGCAGTTCTTTGCGTTGTTGGTCTGACATTAATGCGGCTTTAAACGCGTTTTCATCTTCAAACATACTTTGCAAAATGGCTAAATTGAATGCATCAATAGCTGTAGTTTGTTCAGTTTCTAGGGTGCTGTATTGTGTTTTATTTGCATTGTACTGCCCTTCAATCTCCTGATGTTTTTTATTAAAGTTGTAATTTTTTGTTTGAAGTTCGTCAAGTATGAGTTTTTCATGCTTACGTTGTTCAGTAATCTCAGCCCTTACTTGGCTTACTTGTTGCTCAGCGAATAGCGTTTTTCTTTCTTTGGCGTTTAGTTGGTAATCTCGTGTTATTTCATTTTTTTGACTAGTGAGTTGGTCAAAATCAATTTGGGCTTGCTGATGCTGTGAATGTAATATCGCGGTTTGTGTTTCACAACTTGTTAGTTGCTCTTTTAGTTGATTAACTTTAGCGACATGTTGCTGATAAATAGTTAATTTTGTTGATTGTTCCATAAGCCATTGCTCAGCTTTTTCGATGGCTGGAACAATTAAATCCGCAGCGTTAATATCTACAGTTAATACTTGTAGGCTTTGCTCAATATTTTTTTGTTGTTGACTCATTTGCTGATTAATTTCAGTTTTGCTTTTATCAATAACGGTGAGTTGCTCAGTGATAGCTGCAAGTGAGTTTTTTCCTTCAAGCTGCTGTTTTTCAAAGCTATGCAGCTCTTTTTGAATAGTATTAAACTGTTGGCTAAGTTGATTAAGCTCGTTAACTAATTGGCTAATATTTTTAAGCTCAGCTTCATTACTTTTAATGATGTGTTCAATGAGCTGAAAGTCTTTTAAATCACACGATAATTCAATAATCGCTCTTTGTTGCTGCCAAGCTGACATTAAGGTATTTTGTTCAGTAACTTTACTCTCAAGATCTTTTTTGGCAGCCGATAAATTAGCTTCAACTTTAGCTTTTTCAAGATTGATTTGTGTACCATTTTCTTTAATACGTTCAACTTCTTGTTTTAAATGATCAAAACGTATTTGAGTTTTACTTTGTGAAATACTTTTATATTGCGCTATCGCGGGATGTTCGAACGAACCACATAATGGGCAAGCCTCATCGGCTTGTAAATTATTACGATATTTTGTTAATTCAATAATCTTTTTTTGTTGATTTATAATCGTTTCAACATCTTTAAACTGTTGGTTTAGTGCTTTATATTCAACTCTTAATTGAGCTAATTGCGTGTCGTAATTGACTATCGTTTGTTTATATTGATGAGTATCAAGGTTTACCTGTTGAATACCCTGTGCAAGCGTGTTGTAACGTTGTGCACATTGCATAATTTGCGCTTGCACATTTTGATTATGCTGTAAAAAAGTTAACCTTTCGTTTAATAACAATTCGCCTTGCTCAATTGGGCTTTCGCTATGAGTAACAAGTTCTTGGGTACTCAAATTTTGCTGTAAAAGAGCAAACTTGTTTTGAATTATTTGCTCAGACGATTTTATTGCTTCTTGGTATTTTTCGTCTGCTTGTTGATTAAGTAGGCTTTGTTGGTTTATTTGTTGGTTGAGTTTTTGCTCGTGTTCGGTATTTTGTTGAATTTTAGTTGTTAGCTGAGCAATAGTTTGATTGATATCGCTAATTTGTTGAAACTGATTTTTCCATAATGGCAATTTTTCAGGCAAAGTAATAAATGACGAATGCTCTTCAATAAAGCAAGCCGAGGTATCAATTGCTTCATTAAACGTTTTTGCTTGCTGCTCAACTTTTTTTATTGCACTACTATGCTGTGTAATGCTTTGAGTCGCGCTTGTTAATTTTTTATCAAGTTCGAGACTTTGTTTCTCAAGTTGGGTTAATTCACCATCAAGTGGAATTATTTTTTCTACTATAAGTGTTTCTAAAGCACTGCGCTCAATTTCAGATTTTAGCTGAGACGCTTTTAATTCATCGAGTTGTTTTTGCGAATAGCCTACATCTTTTTTAGCAAAGGCAATTTGATTTTTTAATTGTATTAATTGCTCTTTTTGCGCGCTAAGTTGCTTACTTGTGCGTTCTTTTAATTCGTACTCTGTGCGTAAACGCTCGGCTGGTTCAGATGCGTTAAGTTGTGCTAATTGCTTTTGGGAGTTTTTTTCTTTAGTTTCGCATTCGGCAAATAATTCAGTAGCTTTAGTGAGTTTTAAGGTGGTTTCGTTAGCATTGTTTGACCACGCTTTAGCTAGTTGCAGTAAACTAAACCGTTGTTGAAGTTCAGTTTCTTTTTTATTATTTTCAGCTATTACGTTTTCAATAGTTAGTATCTCAGTATCGGATAATAACGTTACGCCTTTACTTTGCGCCTGTAATAATTTGAGTGATTCGTTAGCGTTTTTGTGATGCTCAAACACTTTTTTAGACACAATGCCGTAAATTTCTGTACCGGTAAGCTCTTCAAGTAATTCAGCTCGATCGTTAGCTGGTGCATTTAGAAACGCAGCAAACTCCCCTTGAGATAACATCATTGATTTAGTAAAGCGAGGGAAGTCTAAACCGGTAATATTAGCTATTTGTGATCTTACGGTTTGTAATTTTTCAGCTAATATTTCGCCATCAAGTGTCGCTAATTCAGCTTTTGGAGCTTGTAAATTACCATTAATTTGTGCTTTGGCTTTGCGTTGACTCCAAAATGCTCGATAACCTTTGCCTTTTACTTCAAACTCAACTTCTGCAAGGCAAGTAGCGGTAAGGCGTGTCATTAATTGGTTTTGTTTGTCAGATACTGTTAATCGCGGGGTTTGATGATAAAGCGCTAAACAAATAGCATCTAAAATTGTAGTTTTACCTGCGCCAGTAACACCGGTAATGGCAAATAAGGCGTTGTCTTTAAACGGCGCTTGGGTGAAATCAATTTTCCATTCACCTTTTAACGAATTAATATTTTGAAAGCGTAAACTTAATATTTTCATTATGCTTTTTCTTTATTTTTGACTACTTTATGGCTTAATTCATCTTTTGCTTGTTGTGCTGCTTTTTGAAATAACTGAGTGATTCGGGTTTTACGAGCTTGTTGTTCTTCAGTTTCCCAAGGCTCGTTAGCTAAGCGGCTTTCAAAAACCTCTTCTAACGTGAGTTCATTTAAGGTTATTTTTTTTTGTTGGTTAGGCATTAGGTCCCGAGCTTTTTTACTTCGCCTGATCAACAATATTTCAACGGGAAAGTCTTCAATTAACGTTTCAATACGTGCTGATAAATCGTGTAAATATTCGGCGCTATTTATTTCAATATCTAACCATATTTTTAAAGCCGGCGCATCGGCTAAAGAAAGATAAGGCTTTATATCTTTATGCAACGATTCTAAATTAGTTTTTAAAGTAACTAATGACTGAAAACACGGTATGTCAATTTCGGTAATAATTCGCGTAAATTTGTTGTTTGAATGAGGTTTTGATAACTCCGCTATTTGTTGGTTAGGTAATACCTCAGGCGTAAACTCAACCATAACAATGCGCTTGTTTTGCTTAGCTTCATCAAAGCTTAATGGGATAGGTGAACCGGAATAACGAATATGCTCTGTTTTGGCAACTTTTTGCGCGCGATGAATATGCCCTAAAGCGATATAATCAGCATCAGGAAATGCATTGGCAGGAAAGGCTTCTAACGTACCAATATAAATATCTCGAACTGATTCTGAGGTGGTTACTCCAACGGTAGTTAAATGCCCTGTCGCTATGATCGGATATTGGTTTTTAGCTAAGCGTTTAGCTTGTTCAAACAAGGTTTGATAATGGCTACTAATGGCTTGTTGAAGCGATTGTTGCTTTTGTGAAGCGGATTGCCCTGCACTACTTTTAATAACATCGCGCGGTCTAATAAACGGAATGGCACATATAACGGCTGCTGGTTCGTCGTTTTTATCTTTAAGGATAAATACTTGCTCATTAATATCTTCGCTAACCGCTGGAATAACACGTGTAGAAAGGCTTTTTAGTAAGGTTTTAGACTCGCCTAACATAGCAACTGAATCGTGATTACCTGCTAAAATAATTAGCTGACAATTAATTTTATGCATTTGGCTAATAAAGTCGAAATACATTTCTCGCGCATAACTTGGCGGTGTACCGGTATCAAATATATCGCCAGCCACAATAACGGTATCAATATCATTTTTTTGAACTTGTTCTAGCAACCAATTTAAAAACTGCTGGTGCTCTTTAGCGCGACTTTTACCGTAAAAATGTTGTCCTAAATGCCAGTCAGAGGTGTGCAGTATTTTCATATAAATATTGGAACTTATTATGACTCTATTTGTTTGAAGTGATTCTACCTGATTTAACAGCAAAAAACGGCTTTTATAGCCATTTATACCCGTTATCATTCAAGATGCATGTTTCAGAGTGTTTTGAATGGTAACGGGTATAATTAATAAGATGACATTCATTGTTTAAAGAGTTTCCTCAAGTTTTTCTCGATAATGAACCATTAAAGTACCGGATACATTCCCTACGCTAACTTCTGAAAAAGTTTTATAATCGACATCGTTAAAAAAGTCTTGGTATTTTTTAGTGGTTACATAAACCACAACACCTTCGCTGTCGTTATCTTCTTCCAATATGGTATTAATGGCGGCAACTAAATAATGACCAAAACCATGGTGCTGATGTAAAGGATGAATGGCAATAAACGACAGCATATGAAATGTTTTTAATGGTACGGCTGCTAATATTTTTTCTTCTTTTTCAATAAGTTGTTTTGTACTGTAATATCCAGCACCTAATAACATTTTTAAACGCCAATGCCATAACCTGTCGGAGCCTATTCCTTCGGTAGGTTTATTTAAACATGCAACGCCTACCATGCTTTCACCTGAATATAGCCCAACCATAGGTTGTTTGGCACTCCAAAACACGTTTAGCTCTTCACGAATTGATGTTCTTAGTCTTTGCTCATAATCTGGCTTTTCGCCATTAAAAATTTCTAAAAACACAGGATCGTCATGATAAGCAAGATACAATAATGAGGCGGCTATTTTTAAGTCTTCAGCAGATAAATATTCAGCCCTTACTTCTAGGTTATGCTCTAATTCGGGCTCTGGTTTCGACTCTGGTTTAGGCTCAAAATTAGATTCAACATCGTTACTTTTAGGTGCGCTATCACTCATGTTTTTTCCTTATTTCATCTTTTTTCATCAACTCTTCCAATTAAGTTAAATTTAATTAACTTACGGCTTCACTTATAGCTTCACTTATAGCTTAAGTTACAACCTAAGTTACGATTTGGATTGTAGTTTTATCTTACAATATCAGCATAATTTATTGTGAGCAAATACATGTTAGTGATAAAAGTCTGGGTAAACAAACAATATTACAGCCAAAAAAAATCCGATAATAATATCGGATTTTTATACGTTAAAGAGCAAGAATTCATTACCCGATACGGGTTAAACCTTTCATGTAAGGTTGTAAAACTTCTGGAATTAAAACACTACCGTCAGCTTGTTGATAGTTTTCAAGTACTGCCACCAAAGTGCGACCTACCGCTAAACCCGAACCATTTAATGTATGCACAAGTTCTGGTTTTTTTGAATCAGGGCTACGGTATCTTGCTTGCATTCTACGTGCTTGAAAATCACCCATATTTGAACATGATGAGATTTCACGGTAAGTATTTTGTGCTGGTAGCCAAACTTCAATATCGAATGTTTTAGTTGCACTAAAACCAATATCACCCGTACATAAAACAACAGTACGATAAGGTAGCCCTAGCTTTTCAAGAATAACTTCGGCATGACCTGTTAGTTTTTCTAACGCATCAAAAGAATCTTCTGGCTTTACAATTTGCACCATTTCAACTTTATCAAATTGGTGTTGACGGATAAGTCCGCGAATGTCTCTCCCGTATGAACCGGCTTCACTTCTAAAACATGGTGTATGAGCGCACATTTTTATCGGTAAATCAGCTTCTTCAATTATCTCATCTCTTACTAAGTTAGTCAGCGGCACTTCTGCTGTGGGAATAAGTGAAAAAGTTTTACTGTTTAATTCGGTATGAAATAGGTCTTCGCCAAATTTAGGTAGCTGCCCTGTACCATAAAGTGATTCTTGGTTAACTAAATAAGGCACATACATTTCTTCGTAGCCGTGCTTTTCACTGTGCGTATCAAGCATAAATTGCGCTAATGCTCGGTGTAACTTTGCTATGTTGCCACGCATTACAGCAAAACGTGTTCCGGCGAGTTTAGCGCCGCTTTCAAAGTCTAATCCTTTATCCATTGCGCCAGCAAGGTCAACATGGTCTTTAACTTCAAAATCAAATTCGCGCGGCGTGCCCCAACGTTTAATTTCAACGTTATCATCTTCAGATTTACCGTGAGGTACTGACTCATGAATTAAGTTAGGTACGGCGGCGGTAATATCGCTAATTTGCTGTAAAATTACGTTTTGCTCTTCTTTTGCAGCTTCAAGCTCGTCGCCTAATTGGCTAACCTCAGCTAACAACGGCTGAATATCTTCACCACGTGCTTTGGCTTGCCCAATTGATTTTGAACGTGTGTTACGTTGATTTTGTAAGTCTTGCGTTTTAACTTGAATATCTTTACGGGTAGTTTCAAGGCTAGACAGTGTTGCTGTATCTAATTGGTAACCGCGTAAAGCTAATAATTCAGCTGTTTTTTCAATATCTGTTCTAAATAATTTTGAGTCTAGCATGAGAAATCACGTTTATGTTTATTTGTTAAAAATGGAAACAATGAACATTCCTAAACTTGCAGCTAAAATACATAAGCCAACATTAAGGAAGATATTCATTATCGCTTTTATATATTCGCCTTGTTGTAAAATTAACAAGGTGTCTAATGAGAATGTTGAAAAAGTGGTAAAAGCACCTAAAAAACCTACTCCGATCAAGGTTCTATATACAGTAACTTCAATAACACCTTGCTCGATTAACCCGTACAACACTCCCATTACAAGAGAACCCGAAATATTAACCGCCAGTGTCGCAAAAGGGAATCCTTTTCCGCCTAAATTCAAAATTAATTGATAAACAAAAAATCGTAAGCTGGCTCCACAGGCGCCGCCCAAAGCGACAAAAATATAGAGGGTTAAGTTATTTATACCGCTGATCATGGCTGTTCCTGTTAAGTGTATTTAAATAATTAAGCTTTTCTCTTAACTGTTTTTCTAAACCGCGATCGGTTGGTTCGTAAAGTTGTGTACTCGCAATTTCAGGGGGTAAATAGTTTTCACCGGCGGCAAATCCATTGGCTTCGTTATGCGCGTAGCGATATTCTTCACCGTGACCTAAGTCTTTAGTTATTGAACTCGTGGCATTTTTTAAGTGAAAAGGTACATCAAGATCCGCTGTTGATTTTGCTAAAGCTTTTGCTTTGTTGAATGCCATATAGACCGCATTACTTTTTGGCGCTAGCGCTAAATAAACCGTTGCTTGAGCAATAGCTCGTTCTCCTTCGCTTGGCCCAACACGATGAAAAGTATCCCAAGCATTAAGCGCTAATTGCATAGCACGAGGATCTGCATTACCAATATCTTCACTGGCTATGGCGAGTAAACGCCTTGCTACATATAAAGCATCTCCACCACCAGTTAATATACGTGCATACCAATATAATGCAGCGTCCGCATCTGAGCCTCTTACCGATTTATGAAAAGCACTAATTAGGTCGTAAAAAGCATCTCCGCCTTTATCGTATAGCGCTATTTTATCGCCAGCGACTTTTATTACGGTTTCAATGGTAATAATTATTTGATCATTGCTTGTTTGGGTTATTTCTACGCAATTTTCAAAAAGATTAAGCAGCCTTCTTGCATCACCACTGGCACTCGCAAATAGTTGTTTTTTGGCGCCTTCATCTAATGTAATATTTATTTTAGTTGAGCAAGCACTACTAGCATTATCTTCTTCATACTGTATTGCTTTAGTTAATACTACGGCTAAGTTTTCATTGGTGAGTTTTTTAAGGGTGTAAACTCTAGCTCTAGATAGTATTGCTTGGTTTAATTCAAAAGCGGGGTTTTCGGTAGTTGCACCAATAAAAATAATGGTGCCATCTTCAATGTGTGGCAAAAAAGCGTCTTGCTGACTTTTATTAAAGCGGTGTACTTCATCTACAAATAAAACGGTTCTTTTATTTTGATGAATAGCTCGTTGTTTAGCATTATCAATAGCTTGCCGGATCTCTTTTATACCAGAGGTTACCGCAGAAACACGCTCAATTTCGGCATTCGAATGGCTTGCTATTATTTCGGCTAAGGTGGTTTTTCCGGTGCCGGGTGGGCCCCAAAAAATAAGTGAATGGCAACGCCCTTGTTCTATGGCATGCCTTAATGGCATGCCCAAGCCTAATATATGCTCTTGCCCTACATAATCAGCTAACGTTTTGGGTCGAAGTTTTGCCGCAAGAGGTAAAAATTTTGGGTCTTCATCAAAGTCTAAATTTAAGCTTAATGTGTTATTAGCGTTGGTCATCTAAATAAACGCCTTCGGGTACAGTAAAACTAAAAAGAGAAGCGGCTAAATCAGGCGATAAATCAACCTTGCTTAACTCAACTTTACTTGATTGACCCGTAACATCAACAAAGGTAAAGCCTGAGAGTTTATCTTCATGACTAAAATTAATTTCTAAACTTTTAATACGACTATTAGGTTCGTTGTTAAATATAACAAAGTTGTTTTTTGATAAACGACTGACAGAATATTGTTTCCATAAAAGTGGATCATCACTAGTGATGAGCAATATAGGCGTATTTGCAATGGCACCATCAAGTTTATAAGCAGTAACTTGTTCAATAAAAGGGTCGAATAAGAAAATAGATTCCCCGTCCGACACGATAAGCGATTCATCTGGTGAGGTTGTTTCCCAATAAACTAAATTAGGGCGTTTAACCGCTAAGCTACCGCCACCGCGCTGTAATACATTACCAGCATTATCGATAACTTCTTGTTCAAATAAGGCACTAAATTGCTTAATTTTACTTAGTTTATTAATAAGTTCTTTTTTGTAAGCCACTGACGTATGAGGAGCATTGTCAAGCGGTTTTACAATGTTGTTTTCAATGCTTTTTACTTTTGTTTTTTCAACATCGTTTACATTCACTTTTTCAAGGCTTTTTTCTATTTTAGTGTTGTTACTCACAGCAGGCGCAACAGTATTAGCTGCAAAAGTAGGTAGTAACACAATATTACTAGTAACAAATGTAACTGCCGATAGTAATGTAGATAATTTTTTATTCATGACTAAAATCCTTGATCGGAGGTGGAGCTAAAACTTCTCGTGCGCCATTGTTACCCGCCGTTGATACAATGCTTTGCATTTCCATTTGTTCAACAATACGAGCCGCGCGATTGTAACCAATTCTAAATTTACGTTGCACGCTTGAAATTGATACACGACGCGATTCAGTAACAAAATTAACAGCTTCATCAAATAACGTATCAAGCTCTTCTTCTTCGTTGCCTTCTGCAACTTCGCCCGGCAGTAAAACTTCGTTTTCAGAGTCGCCTGAAATAATTTCATCTATGTAATTAGGTGCACCACGAGATTTCCAATCTTTAACAACTGCATGTACTTCGTGATCATCTACAAAAGCGCCGTGAATTCGTGTAGGAACTCCTGAGCCTGGCGGTAAATAAAACATATCGCCCCAACCTAACAATTGCTCTGCTCCTTGTTGATCCAAAATAGTACGTGAATCAATTCTTGAAGATACTTGTAACGCCATACGTGTAGGAATGTTAGCTTTTATTAGCCCCGTAATAACATCAACTGATGGACGTTGTGTTGCTAAAATTAAATGAATACCCGCAGCACGCGCTTTTTGTGCTATTCGGGCAATTAATTCTTCAACTTTTTTACCCACTATCATCATCATGTCAGCAAATTCGTCTACTATAACCACAATGCTTGGCAGTTTTTCTAGTTCGGGAGCCGTTTGATCTAAACCGCTGCTGGGTTGCCATGTAGGGTCTATAATCGGAGTGCCTGCTTTAATAGCTTTAAGTACTTTTTGGTTATAACCTTTAAGATTACGTACGCCCAACATTGACATAACTTTATAACGACGATCCATTTCGCCAACACACCAACGTAATGCGTTAGCAGCATCTTTCATGTCTATAACCACTTCAGAAAGTAAATGCGGAATACCTTCGTAGACTGAAAGCTCAAGCATTTTAGGATCAATCATAATAAGTCGAACATCTTCGGGCGTCGATTTAAATAATAAACTTAAAATCATAGTATTAACGGCTACTGATTTACCCGAGCCCGTAGTACCTGCCACTAATAAATGCGGCATTTTACCTAAATCAACCACGATAGGGTCGCCGGCTATATCTTTGCCAATAGCCATAGTTAGGTGTGATGGCGAATCAATAAATTCTTGGCTTGAAATGATTTCTCTTAACCACACAATTTCACGGTGTTTGTTAGGTAGCTCTAAACCAATAACTGATTTGCCCGGAATAACCTCTACAACTCGAACGCTTTTAGCCGATAATGAACGCGCTAAATCTTTAGCTAAACCTGATATTTTACTAACTTTAACGCCGGGAGCTAAATCAAGTTCAAATCGGGTAATTACCGGTCCAGGGAAAACCGAAACCACTTCAGCTATTACGCCAAATTCTTTTAATTTAATTTCTACTAAGCGGCTAACCTGATCAAGCTCTTCTTGGCTAACTGGGTTTTCAGCTTTGTCGGGACGATCAAGCAAATCAAGCCCCGGCATACCTTCATATTTTTCTTTAAGGTTATCGATGTTTGCATCTACTGCTGGCTTTTTAACCGCAGGTACATGGATTTTTTCTACGTCTTCAAACGCGGCAGTTATTTCATCTTCGTTAACGTATTCTTGCACGTTAATCGCTAGTGGTTCACCCATAATGTCGTTTATGTCAACAAAAGGTTCTAGCTCATCATCAAGTTGAAAAGGAATGTCGTTTTCACTTGGATTAATATAGTCGCTGCTGTTATTGGCATTACTATTTACATGCCTATTAGCGGAAATTGCTGAGAAAGCGTGTTCAATATCGTCTTGTTTAGTATCGTCTATGGGGATTGACTTTTTAGATGTTATTTTAGCGGCGGCATTGGTAAGCTTTTGTTTTATGGTGGTGCTTTCTTGTTTTTTATTTGCGTTTTCGTCGATATTTAACTCTTTATTGATCGCTGAATGGTTAGATAGTTGGTGTTGAATATCGCTATTTGTAGTTTCACTTCTATTAACGCTTTCATCATGTGAAGTACTAAAATGCTCTTTTAATAAATAAGGAATATTAACCAAATACTGCATCGCTTGAATCGTGTAGGCGCCCAAAGTGTCAATAAATGCCAACAATGAAAAGCCAGTTAATAAAACAAAGCCAGTTCCGCACAGCAATAAAAAAATTAACGTACTACCCACAAATGAAAAGTAAGGTAACAGTGTTTTACTTAGTATATCGCCAATTATTCCGCCCGCTGAAAAATAAAAAAAATCATCAAAATTCATACTTGCGATGGAAGTTATACCGATATAAAGCAATATGAAGCCTAAAAACTTTAACCCTAACGTTAAATAATCAAGCTGCATTAATTGATGATATTTTTGAAAAATTAACCAACCAGTAATAGCAATAACAAAAGGTAAACTATAAGCAACTAAGCCAAATAGGTTTAATAAAAAATCTGACAAATAGGCACCAACAGCGCCTCCCATATTGCGTATTGGGGAGTCGTAACCTGTTTGTGCCCAGCCAGGATCAGCTGAATCAAAAGTGAATAAGATAAGCATCATGTACATTGCAAAAACACATGAAACCAATAAACCGGCTTCAAGTAAGCGTTGTACACCATTTAATTTTGAAGATTCTTGAGACAATATATATACCACGGAAAAATGAACAATTTAATTCCTTATAAAATAACAAATTATCTTAAGTAATAACATTTTTTTAGCGTTTAATTGGTAACACATTGTTAGTTTTTACTTCTTCCATGACAACGTAAGTGCGACTTCCGCTTACCGAAGGTAGCCTTAATAATGTTTCACCTAATAGCTCTCGATAAGCTGACATATCTTTTACACGAGTTTTCAGTAAAAAATCAAAATCGCCTGAGACTAAATGGCATTCTTGAATAACGTCTATATGTTGAACTGCTTTTGAAAAGTCATCAAACACATCGGGGCTGGTTTTAGTTAAGGTTATTTCTACAAATACCAGTAAAGCAGCATCTAAATATTCAGGGGTTAACGTTGCTACATATCCGGTTATAAAGTTGTCAGCCTCTAGGCGCTTCACTCTTTCTAAACAAGGTGTTGGGCTTAACCCTACTTGTTTTGAAAGATCAATATTTGATAACCGACCATTCTTTTGTAGCTCATATAATATATTTTTATCTATTCGATCTAGCTTTCTCATAACACCCTTGCAATATATTCATCTAAAATAAACATAAATAACAACATTAAATACTAATATTACCACAATAACAGCAGGTTAATTCAATTAAAGCCAATTATACTAGTGTTATATAATTATTGTATTTTATAAATGTTTTTATAAGCCCCTAACTAGAGAAATTTATTATGATCATTGGTGTACCTAAAGAAATTAAAAATCACGAGTACCGAATTGGCTTAACCCCAGCAGGTGTGAAAGAGTTAGTTGTTAATGGCCATGACGTTATAGTTGAAAACAATGGTGGTGCAGCTATTGGCTTTGAGAACAAGCACTACATTTTCGCAGGCGCTAAAATTATTGATACCGCAGCTGAAATTTTTGCAACCGCAGATATGATCATTAAAGTTAAAGAGCCACAACCTAATGAATGTAAAATGCTCCGTGCGGGACAAGTGTTATTTACTTACTTACATTTAGCACCAGATCCTAAACAAACTGAACTATTAGTCGCTTCTGGTGCCACTTGTATTGCTTATGAAACCGTAACATCGACAACAGGTGGACTTCCGTTATTAGCACCAATGTCTGAAGTGGCTGGTCGTATGTCTATACAAGCTGGTGCTCATGCATTAGAAAAAGCTCAAGGTGGTTTAGGCGCATTACTTGGAGGTGTTCCTGGTGTTGCACCGGCAAAAGTTCTTATTATTGGTGGTGGTGTTGTAGGAACACAAGCCGCACGTATGGCGATTGGCATGGGTGCTGATGTAACAATTCTTGATCGTTCTTTGCCACGTTTACGCCAACTTGATGTGGAATTTGATGGTAGATTAAAAACCGTTTATTCAACCACTGATGCAATGGATCAATTAATTACTGAAGCAGACTTAGTGATTGGCGCAGTGTTAATCCCTGGTGCAGCAGCGCCTAAACTCGTTACCGCTGAACATATTAAAATGATGAAAAAAGGCGCGGTCATTGTTGATGTTGCGATAGATCAGGGCGGCTGTTTTGAAACGTCAAAAGCGACTACTCATCAAGATCCAACTTATGTAGTTGATGACGTTGTGCATTATTGCGTAGCTAATATGCCAGGTGGTGTCGCACGTACATCAACATTAGCGCTTACCAATGCAACTATGCCTTTTGCTTTAACATTAGCAAATAAAGGCGCTAAGCAAGCGATGATTGATGATGTTCACCTTAGAAATGGTTTAAACGTGTTGGGTGGAAAAATTACTTATCAGCCAGTAGCTGATGTTTTAAGTTATCATTATGTGTCACCAGAAGAAGCGATAGCCACTTTATAAATTAACTCTTAGTAAAATTTTTTACCTTTTATGTTAAGCACTAATACACAATTGTAATGAATACATCAGTGTTTTAGTGCTTAAATTGAGTATAGCTACCTTTATTTTTTATAATTTTCCTGCGTTAATCTACACCTACGTTAACTTGCATCAATAAAATAAAAAGATTCTAATTTAACTTTCAATAAAATTTTTACATAAGTAAATTTTTATGCTTGATAAACGTCGATTAAACCCCATCAATATCTAAACCTAATTAAATAAAATTCACTGAGAATATGTTTTATACCAATTGAATTAAGCATATTAGTAACGAAACTTTTATCCTCAATAACGGTTCCTATAGATAAGTTTACGTAAACTAACTTATTTAATTAGTTAACGTAGCCAGTTAATTAGTTACTAGCGTAACGCTAAGATGTACAATAAAAAATTTTATTTAATATTTCCCCCTTATTATTGGAGTACGCCATGAGCGAAACCAGACATTGTCCGTTACTTATTCTTGGTTCAGGGCCTGCTGGCTATACAGCAGCAGTTTATGCAGCAAGAGCTAACTTAAACCCTGTGATGATCACAGGAATGCAGCAAGGCGGACAATTAACTACAACAACTGAAGTTGAAAACTGGCCTGGCGACGCTGACGACCTAACAGGCCCAGTGCTTATGGAGCGTATGCAAAAACACGCTGAAAAATTTGATACTGAAATTATATTTGATCATATCAATGAGGTAGATTTTAGTGAACGTCCTTTTAAACTCAAGGGAGATAGTGTTTCTTATACGTGTGATGCATTAATTATTTGTACTGGAGCTTCAGCGCAATACTTAGGCTTACCTTCTGAGGAAGCCTTTATGGGTAAAGGTGTTTCAGCTTGTGCGACTTGTGATGGCTTTTTTTATCGTAACCAAAAAGTTGCCGTTGTTGGTGGTGGTAATACCGCGGTTGAAGAAGCTTTATACTTAGCCAATATAGCGTCTGAGGTACATTTGGTGCATCGTCGTGACACTTTCCGCTCTGAAAAAATTCTGGCTGATCGTTTATATAAAAAGGTTGAAGAAGGTAAAATTGTTTTACATTTAGATCGTACCCTAGATGAAATTTTAGGCAATGAGATGGGTGTAACGGGTATTCGTTTAAAAGATACTAAATCTGATAATACGGAAGAACTTGAAGTGATGGGTACATTCATTGCTATCGGACACAAACCTAATACAGATATTTTTAAAGACCAACTCGCCATGAAAGACGGTTACCTCACTATTCAAAGTGGTACTACAGGTAACGCGACTCAAACCAGTGTTGAGGGTGTATTTGCTGCTGGGGATGTTGCCGACCATATTTATCGTCAAGCTATTACCTCTGCAGGTGCTGGTTGTATGGCAGCATTGGATGCCGAGCGTTATTTAGATGCTAAAAACGCTTAATAATTAGCGATTTTAAATTATTAGCCTCAGGTCTTTTAGATAATGAGCCAACCCCTTGAATTACTCAATAATAAGAGTTTGGCTTTTCCTCCACTGACAAATGCATTAACCGAACCTAATGGCTTACTTGCATTTGGCGGTGATCTATCGGTTGAGCGTATATGTAGTGCTTACAAACATGGTGTTTTTCCTTGGTATTCACAAGGTGATCCCATTATGTGGTGGAGCCCAGATCCTAGAGCCATCATCACGACTTCTTCACTTAAAATAAACCGCACCTTAAAAAAAGTGTTAAAACAAAAAAACTTTCGTGTTTCTATTAACAAAGCCTTTGATGAAGTTATTGAGCTTTGCGCTGACGCCCCCTTTAGAAAAGAAAATACCTGGATTGTTCCCGAAATGATCACTGCCTACAAACAGCTCCATTGCCAAGGTTATGCACATAGCATTGAAGTTTGGCAAAATGATCAATTAGTGGGAGGATTATACGGCGTAGCAATTAATGGTTATTTTTCAGGTGAATCAATGTTTTATAAAGTGAGTAATGCCTCTAAAATAGCCCTTGTATCATTAGCTCAACATTTACAAAGTATTGATTTACATTTGATTGATTGCCAACTGCTTAATCCTTTTTTAGAAGATATGGGCTGTATAGAAGTATCAAGAGCGCAGTTTATTGAACAGCAGCAACAACATTTAACTAAAATTATACCAGATGATTTTTGGCACCCTACTGAGTTAACACTTTAATATGCCTAACGATTACCAATTTGGCGTTACGCAATCTTTTCAATGTAACTACTTACCTGATCAACAGGAACGACTGCTTGTAGCGGTTGACCAACGTTTACATAACTCTGAGCAATATTCTTGGTTAATGGCAAACGGATTTAGACGAAGTAGTGATCAAATATATCGCCCGCATTGCGAAAGCTGTAACGCTTGTAAATCTATTCGACTAATTAGCCAGCACTTTACCCCTTCTAAAAGTCAAAAACGGTTACTTAAAAAAAATAAAGCCTACCGGCTCACTGTTTCTCTCACACCTAAAGAAATTTACTACCCACTCTATGAAAATTACGTTAATACATTACACAGCGATGGTAGTATGTTTCCTGCAACTTTAGCTCAATATGAAACCTTCACCAAAAGCTCGGTATCTGAGCAAATATTTATTGAAACATGGGATGTAGATACCCTTATTTCTGTAGCGGTTACCGACATACTCTTGGATGGGTTATCAGCGGTGTATACTTTTTATCATCCAGATTATCGTGCTCGTGGTTTAGGTGTTTTTTCAATATTGAATCAAATAAAATTAACGACTGAATACCAAAAGCAATTTTTATATTTAGGTTATCAAATTGATAGCTGTCAAAAAATGAATTATAAAAATAAGTACTTCCCCTACCAAGAATTAATTAATAATAGATGGATAACAACAAATAAATAGCACATTTACTTTACTTTAGGCGCTCAATTCGGCATCATCTGCGCAGCTTTTTATATGCCTGCATATTGAATGACAATAGGTATACATCATTAATTACACCGTTTATAAATTGACTAATCGCAATTAACGGTAGATCAACTTTAGAGGTTTTACGCCCAATGGCGAAAGAAGAAAATATTGAAATGCAAGGCACTGTTTTAGACACATTGCCAAATACGATGTTCCGAGTTGAACTAGAAAATGGTCATGTAGTTACTGCACACATTTCTGGTAAAATGCGAAAAAATTATATCCGTATATTAACGGGTGATAAAGTTACTGTTGAGTTAACTCCATACGATTTAACAAAAGGTCGTATTATCTTCCGCGCAAGATAATAACTTTATTAAAACCAACAAAAAGCCCAGCTGATAATCAACTGGGCTTTTTTATTTGGGTTACTTTTATTTTTAAATAGCTTATTTAAATTAAACAGTTAGGGTCTGTTGATCTTTCGAGGTTATTTTTACAGCAAGGTGTTTGATATTTAGACAAGGCAGAGTATGTGAAGTGTAGCTAGCTACTCGAACATACGATAAC
>Ga0115029_1001066_pt1 | contig 21523 bp, 21 predicted proteins | sample SidtaG_3_FD_87297 | JGI IMG/M metagenome (GOLD analysis project Ga0115029, IMG submission 87297) | Marine algal microbial communities from Sidmouth, United Kingdom - Sidmouth_Asex1 metaG | ecosystem: Host-associated > Algae > Red algae > Unclassified | place: Sidmouth, United Kingdom | collected... | reverse complement strand
TTTTCACTTTGCTCAAACCACTGATACACAGGCATCACTGATTATCGAAAAATGAAAATCTCATCCAAAATAGGCTCATTTTATGCAATTTGCACTTTTCGAAGTGGACTCAATGTTCTTGCCCGACTAGTGTACAAAAAAACTAACAACTCCCGTCAATATCAATATCCACCCGGCAATCAATCCTGCTTTGTGTTCGAGCGCATGCCAATCCATTTTTCTAACTTTTGGATACAACCACCATACCCAAGTCAGCATTCCCACGATCGTGCAAGCGGCATAAAGCGTGGCCACCATCGCTACTTTATCCCACCCATTGGCTCCGGCGGCTAAAAAATAACCGGAGATTTCAAGACAAGGAGAAAAAATCATGGCCACCGTTAACGCACCAATAATTTTCCACTTTGATGTAAATGATTCCATTCTCTCTTTGGAAATATGAAAATGATTATGCGAATGATGTTGATAAATAAAAAATACACCCATTAATATAAATATTGCCGGAGTTGCATACGCGATAAAATATTCAAACTTCATCGAAAGTTTATATCCTAGATATCCCATACCCACGCCAATAGCGATTGTACTTAGGCTATGTGCCAACGCACCTATTCCGGTGACGACAAGGGTTTCTTGCAATGACCAGTTTTTTTGATGACCGATGGCTACTATCGGTAGCCAATGGTTTGGGAGAAGCGCGTGCAGCATGCTGAGTACTGCACTACCGATGATAATTTCATTCACGATTTAGAGTGATTCGAATATTTGTTCGGTGTGATTGTCGGCTTTGACTTTTGTAATGATGTCAGCAATTTTGCCATTTTCATCGATCACAAAAGTGGTTCGCTTAACGCCCATGTAAGTTCGCCCGAAATTCTTTTTTTCTCCCCAAACACCAAATTTTTCGCATAGTGCTTGATCTTCGTCCATGATTAATTGAAATGGAAGATCATACTTTGTTTTAAATTTTAGATGTGATTTTTCTCCGTCTGGGCTCACCCCATAGATGTGTATATTACTATCCTGAAATTGAGAATAATTATCCCGGATATTGCATGCTTGTTTTGTACATGTCGGAGTATCATCTTTGGGATAAAAATAAAGAACATACTTATTTCCTTTTAATCCATTCGAGCTCACCTCACTTCCATCTTGCAGTTTGGCTTTAAATGATGGCGCTTTTTTTCCTATTTCTAATTTCATATTTATTATTTTAAAATCTTAACTATTTTAGACCAATGCCCGGTATTATTTACGGCATCAGCATATGTAATATCAATTGTATGCTCTCCTGCCGTCAAGTCGCGCAGGGTGTAGGCAAAGGTATTAGATTTTGCATCATGTCGCATCGGTATCCATTTGCCATCGATCTCAGCGCGGCAATGAACTTCTGCACCGTATCCCTTAGACTCATATTCATCCTTGATTGTAAATGAGATTTGTTGGCCATTGGCCATTGTCGATGGGCATCGCTTCACGACAAATGTAGGGGCGTCATTATCCTCCATCACCTTGTACTCGCCGAATGATGTTATAGGGCATTCAAAGCTTCCGTCCACCCATTCACCTCCGATGTGATACGACGAATTGTGATTGCATCGGATCATGCGAGCTTTGGATTGTTTGGAAGAATCTTGCTGAGTAACGTCCAAGCGCAATGTGCATGGTCGATGAAAAGGGATGCCATTTCCATCCATGTGAACTGTGCGTGAAATAACACCGTCGGTTTTTTCATCAATCTCTTCAAGTGTAAGAAATTGATCTTGATAAAACGTACCTTCAGGACACCTCAGTTCGCTTCCATTTAATCGAATAATATTGGGTTCACCGTATGGCAACATATAATTGTATGACCTACTTTTGGGCTCCGCCATTTTTTGATTCCGTAATATGATAAACTGGGTATGATTGATATTGCCGGAAAAGTCTTCGATAAATACATCTACTCGTTGTGGTTTTTTTTCAAAAGGTTTTATCCATCCATTATCTTCATCAAGCATGATATATGATTTCAATGGACCACCAGGTAGATTATATGCTAAATACCACCGTTCGCGTTTTTCAGCATACGACACTACATCCTTTATAATATTGACTGCTTTAGATTCTGAAAAGTGTACACTGTCTCCAACAAAACGGTACACCTCTTGACTATCCACATCCACGCGAATGCGATAAACACCATTACGGTTCGGCGTTTTGTCCATCAAATCATACGTGCGGAGTGCGAGACCACAACGCCAAGCGCCAACCTTTATCGTATCGCCCTTGATATAGTTTCTGGATTTTCCAATATAGACTTGTGCCGTCGTCTCTCCGTATTTTCGACCATCTTCTTTTAAATAATCGAGTCTAATTTGACTTAATTTGGGTTTAATCTTATCAGATATTTCAAATCCAAAATGAAATGGATTAATCGTGATTTCCGTTTTAGCATCCCTAATTTCAAAATGCAAATGAGGCCCAAACGAATATCCAGTAGAACCCATATTAGCAATTTGTTCACCTTTTGCAATTAAAATATTTAGTGAATCACAATAGATATCTATTTCACTCTGCTCTAATTCGTATTGAAAATGTGTAACGACAGAATCCAATTTAGGGCTAAATTTTTGCAAATGACCGTAGACGGAAACGTATCCTTCGGGATGTAAAATGTACACGGATAACCCATAACCGGCAGCCTGTACGCGTAGTCGCTGAACCTTTCCGTCACCTATAGCATATATTTTATCTCCCGAAACGCCCCTACTCGACTTGATGTCGATCCCATGATGAAAATGATTCGATCGCAATTCACAAAAGGTTCCTGATAATCGAATTGGAAAATCTATCGGGCTTTGCCAATCTTGCGCTCCAAGAATAGAAACACAGAAAAAAATAATAAATAAAATACTCGCCAGTCTATTTCCCATACTTCGTGTAAAATTCTTTCATAAATTGACTCACTCCGTCTGAAATATTCAAACTACCCGACTGAATTTCTTTTTCCAATGCAGCATAATTATCATTGTTTTCAATACGCTTGGAGGACCATTTCATCATAGACTGTTTGATTTTTTGTAAAAACCAATATTGATTTTGATTTTGTCGACGTGTTGCGATCAAACTATTCTTCAATAATTTATTATAATTTTCAAGCATAGCATTCCAGCATGCAACAGCCATTTCTTTATTTTGAGAGCTATGCAGCGCAATACCGGCTCTCTCTTCCTTAGGCTTCATATGAATCATCGCTGCGACATTCGATTTTGATTCCTTGGCCAATGGCAGTTGACTTCCATCGGCTTTATTAATCACAAAAAAATCAGCGTATTCATTTAATCCTTTTTTAATGCCTTGGATATCATCCCCAGAACCGGGTTGCACCAAGACAGTCATCATATCCACCAGATGGCTTACCTGTGCCTCGGATTGTCCGACACCTACTGTTTCGATAAATATCAAATTATAACCGGCAGCCTCACAAAGTCTTTTCACCTCCCAAGACCGATCCGTTACTCCGCCGAGGGTTCCTCGCGACGGCGAAGGTCGAATAAAAACTTTTTCATTGGAAGCCAATATAGACATCCGCGTTTTATCCCCTAGTATACTACCAGCCGTAAATGTACTACTCGGATCTACCGATAGCACCGCTAGGCGATAACCCGCGTCTATTGCTAGCTGGCCCATGGATTCTATAAATGTACTTTTACCCGCACCAGGTGGTCCTGTAATGGCTATGGTTTTTGCAGCAGTAATATTTGGCTCGAGCAGTGCTAGTAGAGACTGAGTTTGCGATTGATGGGATTCCAAATCACTTTCAGCAAGTGTAATGGCTTTGGAAAGCAAACGTCGATCACCTGAAGTGATCCCTTTTGCCATTACGTTTAAATCAATCGATTCTTCGTAGTTTTCGTTATTGTTTTTATCTGTTTTTTTGACAATCACTCGCTGAATGTTAATGAAGATATAATTTACCTATTAAATATTATATAAATTCTAATCATTTAATCTATTTAATGCGAAATTCAAGCGATATTTAGAATAGGAGGTGAATAAATATCCACTAATCATGTGTTATGATGGGGATGGCTCTCAACATTCACCTCCCATTTAATTATTCCAGCACGCCTCAAATAATGTCTGTGTTGCCTTTTCGATCCAATACGAACCTGCCGTCATATCCGGCTGTTTGTGAAGGCCGGATTCTAATTTCAAAAACCATTGAATATTTCGAGTCAATCTGCGTTTTCCAATTTCTCCTAATTCCATTTCTGTATTAAATTCCCAATCTATTTCGATCGTATCGCATCCGGCCATGACCGACGTAAATGCCTTCGTCGTCAACTCAATCATGACCTCCAAATCCTTTTCGATGACTGACTTTTTAATAGAAGCGTGTATGGTTGGAAAATCATCCAACGGCATATTAAATTTATCAGCGACTGCATAGACTAATAATTTTAACGCTCTTAATTTTGCAATTTCTAGACCTACATGATTTCCGATGTTGCAATCAATAATTAATCTCCCCCAATCATTTTGCTCTTCGCTATTCACCCAACTAACGATTTGCGACAATGTATTTTTTAATTCAGTCATCGAATCTTCTTGTGAACCGCAAACAAGCGAAGTTAAATCACTTTTAAATCTGACATGTTGATCCAACAGATGATCGGAGAACTTATCGAAATAATTTTGAAAAAATGATTCTAAATCATTTTTAATGGCTGATGAGCAACTAATCACTGTGTCAATGAGCTCAAATTTCACATCTTTAAATAGGACCTCGAAATTTAAGTTTTTGCCATCACGAATATCCAATTGTATGACCTGACAGCCACCTTCGAGACTTTTTAAGATGATGGCATTAAATTCTTCTAGGGCAGTATTTAGATCAAGTGTGAATGATTCGACGATCTTCCAATCGCCACTCCCCCATCGAATCGGTACATATGATTCAATTTCATCCGCTGTATAGAGTGGATCCAGAGCTAAATCTGCTCCAACTTCGAGTTGAATATCAGACAAAGGTCGTTCCTTGAGCTCTTTTTGAACTCGCAACTTCCATTCTTCTTTCGTTTGGTTTGTAAACATAGACATGCGATCATTAGCATTTTGCGTTGTTTTCATCATGACAGCTAAAGAGCGCTCAAGATAGACAGTGTCGTACACTTAGCCAATTACATCCAACGCTCTATAGGATTTTTTATCGGCAATCACGGCACATTTAAGCACTAAAATCTTAGCATTCATTTGATATGAAATATGAGAAAACAGAGACTTAAACAAGGGCGGTCGTTTTTTGTTAATTTTGCAGTCCTTTTCAAGGAACAACATTATTGAATCAAACCGACATATGTCAGTACAAAAAATATATTTAGACAATAACGCGACTACACCCTGTGATCCACGAGTTGTGGATGCAATGTTGCCATACTTTTATCAACACCCCGGCAACGCCGCTAGCCGGAATCATCCATTTGGTTGGGCTGCTGAAGATGCCGTGGATAAAGGAAGAGAGCAGGTCGCAAAGCTAATTGGAGTCGATGCTAAAGAAATCATCTTTACAAGTGGTGCTACGGAATCAGATAATCTTGCGCTCAAAGGCGTATTTGAAATGTACAGCCGCAAGGGTAACCATATCATTACTTTGAAGACAGAGCACAAAGCAGTTCTTGACAGTTGTCAAAAAATCGAAAAGAAAGGCGGTGATGTCACTTATTTAGACGTTGAACGCAACGGCCTTGTCGATCTCGAAAAATTGGAGGCAGCGATTACGGACAAGACTATTCTTGTGTCTATCATGTGGGCCAACAATGAAACAGGCGTGATTCAACCGATGAAAGAAATCGGGGACATCTGCAAAAAACACGGTGTTCTGTTATTCTCAGATGCTACACAGGCGGTTGGTAAGATTCCAGTAAATCCAAAGCAAATTGGAGTTCACCTTATGGCCTTTACGGGTCATAAAATGTACGGGCCAAAAGGTGTCGGTGCGTTGTATGTCAGTCGTAAAAACCCACGCGTTAAAGTGACGGCGCAACAAGATGGTGGCGGTCACGAACGGGGTATGCGATCAGGTACATTGAATGTGCCGGGCATTGCCGGGTTTGGTAAAGCCGCAGAATTGGCTGCTCAAGAAATGCAGGCTGATGCCGAACGACTATCAAAAATGCGCGACCGACTTGAGACTTCATTGATGGAACAACTTGAAGAAGTATATATTAATGGAGCTAAAGAGTCGAGAATGCCACACGTGACGAATCTATCGTTCAAACACGTCGAAGGAGAAGGACTCATGATGACCTTCAATCAAAATATAGCGGTTTCTTCCGGATCAGCATGCACATCTGCCAGTCTGGAGCCGTCTTATGTATTGATGGCCTTGGGTTTAGGCGATGACTTAGCCCATTCATCGATCAGATTTAGTCTAGGTCGGTTTACTACTGACGAAGAAATTGATGTTGCAATCGATATGTTGGTCGCTGGAGTAAAACACATGCGCGCGTTGAGCCCAATTTGGGAAATGTATCAGGAAGGCGTAGATTTAGAGTCAGTCGAATGGTCAGCGCACTAGCAAGACTGAACTAATTCATGTAGAATTGTATTAAAGAAGAAAGTAGAAAAATCAAATTATGGCATATTCAGAAAAAGTATTAGAACATTTCAAGAATCCACGCAATGTTGGGACACTTGACAAAGAGAGCAAAAATGTTGGAACTGGTCTCGTTGGTGCGCCAGAGTGTGGAGATGTCATGCGTTTGCAGATTTCGGTTGATGAAACATCCGGAGAAATCGTTGACGCTAAGTTCAAGACATTTGGTTGCGGTTCAGCTATCGCTTCGTCATCTTTAGCCACGGAATGGTTAAAAGGCAAAACAGTTGATGAGGCCATGGCGATTGACAATATGGACATCGTTGAAGAATTGGCTTTACCTCCAGTTAAAATTCACTGTTCAGTCTTGGCAGAAGACGCAATTAAAAGCGCTATTAAAAATTACAAAGAAAAGCAGGGATAGATATGTTATTTGTTGCAGATTCAGCAAAACATAAAATTTCGAATATCATGTCGACACAAGATTTGTCGAATGATTATTTCGTGCGTGTATCAGTCGTCAGCGGAGGATGCAGTGGTCTTTCCTATCAAATGGACTTCGATAACGAATCCCGCGAAAATGATCAAGTATTCGAAGACAATGGTGTGAAGGTCGTATGTGATTTAAAGAGTTTCTTGTATTTATGTAATACCACATTAGAATTTTCTGGCGGATTAGAAGGCAAAGGATTTTATTTTAATAATCCGAATGCGAACCGCACATGTGGCTGTGGTGAAAGTTTTGCGGTTTAATGCCGTCAGCGAAGGATGATCGCTCCACGCCCGTCATCATCTATCAAATGGGCAAAGTCGGTTCGACATCTATTTACAAGAGTCTGAAGAACGAATTTCCTGAAGTTTATCAAATTCACAGTTTACATCCGAAAAAGCTCGCGAAAACTACCCGCATCCTTAGACAAAACGGCTTAGGGATTCCCAAGCACGTACGTCAGAGCAATCATTTAGTCAGTAATTTTATTTCAGGTAAAAAACCTGTGAAAATAATTACGCCAATCAGAGCGCCGCTCGCGCGAAACGTTTCAGCATTTTTTCAAGAATTAAGTTCGGAGATTATTCTGCAAGACAGATTACGTGATCGATTAAATATTTCATCGTTGATCAGATTGAGCACATTATTACCGCTCCCTAATGAAATGAAAAATGCACTCATCTACAAATTGATCGGCGGAAAACTCCATTCAAAAATAGATGTACTGGTCGATTATTTTAAATCACATTATCGACACCGGATTCCACTGGATTGGTTTCAGGCAGAATTTAAAGAGTCCCTTCACATTGACATTTTCAAAAAAGGTTTTGATATTGAAAAAAGATATCAGCGATATAGCCGCGGAAATATAGAAGTTCTTATTTTTCAATCGGAAATGTCAAACGGAGAAAAAGAAAATATACTGAAAGATTTCCTTGATCTTGAAAATATCACGATTAAAAACGAACATACTTCGGCATCCAAAGATTATTCCGACGTACTACAAGCGTTTAAAGAAAAACTTGAAGCGGATACAGATTTTTGTTCGCAGTTTCTTCATTCTAATTATGTTTCAACCTTTTACGGGAATTTACTGATGGAACAGTAGTTTAAATTCTATAGTCCTAACGAAAAAAGCACCTACGAATTTTCATTCTGTAAGTGCCTTAATGCTTGTGTGATCCCGCTGGGGCTTGAACCCAGGACCCCTTGATTAAAAGTCAAGTGCTCTACCAACTGAGCTACGGAATCTGACCATCTTAAAAATAAGAAGCGCAAAGATACAAACTAGTCCAACTCTTGCAAGCTGAAAGGCATGAAAGTCGGTGAGATAAGAAATTTCATTGGGTCCATGAAAAATCAGGAAAAAGACCTTCATTTGTTGAAGCAATCAGCTCCTTCTCTACTCTAAAATGTAACGATCAAGCCGTGACAATCTTCGGTAAAGAAGCTCTCAGACTCGTTAAGGCTTCATATAGATGTGGTGTCCCCCACTCCAACCAGTCCCAGGCCGAAATTTTTTGATCTACATCTTGACCAAGTAGCGTGATGACGCTGCCTAACACCACATCATCAACGTCAGTCACGTCAAGAAATATAGCGTTCATGTTGACTCTTCCGATGAGCGATGTGCGATGCCCGTTAATAATTACGAAGGTGCCTTTGTCCGAATGTGCAAATGGAAATCCATCACTATAGCCTATTGGCGCTAAGGCAATTCTGGTCGGTCGCTCCGCCTTAAATGTTATATCGTAACCTGCATATTCACCAGCCTTCAACCATTTCAAACTTACAACCCGGGTGCGATAAGCCAGTATTGGTTTTAATTGCACAGCGCGCTCGAAATGTGATTTCAACTCCAATGTTGGATAATATCCGTACAGTCCGATACCCACCCGCGCGAAAGAGCATTTGTATTCAGGAAAATTAAATACCCCTGCGGTGTTGTCAATGTGAATATGTGTCAAAGCGCCATACTCCGATTCAATAACATCAACAGCTTTTATAAATTTTTCATGTTGCTGGCGCGCATATGTACCGTCGGCCATGTTCCATGCATTGGCAAAGTGAGTAGCGGCACCCGTCAATCTTATTTTGGTTACCGATTTTAATTCGCTCAGAAAATTTGGCAATTCATTTGGAGTGATTCCAAAACGAGCCATGCCCGTATCAATCTTAAGATGCATGTGTAATATTGAATCCTCGGGAACACATTCTTGTATCTCTTGAATCCGACTTGGATTTAAAAGCATACAATCAATATGATGTTGGGATAATAATGGAATCAAGGCCTTCGGAGCATAACCCAATAAAATAATAAGGCAATCAGCTCCCCCTGCTTTTCGCACCTCGAAAGCCTCTTCTGGGTGATAGACTGCGAATTTTTGAATGCCATTTTTCATCATGAGGGGCACCATGGTTTTGATACCGTGACCATAGGCATTACCCTTCACCACAGCGCATACATGCTCGACACCATTAAGGAGTGAAGCGATTTTCGAAATATTATGTGTAAGTCGGGATTCAGAAATTTCAATCCACGCTAGTTCTTCCGTCAAATTCATTGTATTAAAATCAAAAGTACATGAAATAGTAAGTTTTTTTATCAAAAAGCAAGTGGGATTGGGCATCATAAACCGTCTTCGCAATCTCGGTCAACCAAGAGTAATATTAAAATTCCATTTCATAACACCTTGCAAAAAGTGTGATTGTGCGATCTGATAAAAATGAAAGAGACTAGTCTAAACTTATTCGAAGTTTTCAGCATTTAATACGCATACTTGGACGCTTTTAGTATGAAGGAAAAAATCATCATTGCTGGACCGTGCAGCCTTGAATCGCCAGAACAACTAGATTACACTGCACGTGCACTCGACTTGTCGCGCATCGATTATATGCGCGGCGGTATTTGGAAACCTCGCACTCGACCCGGAAATTATGAAGGAGTCGGTGCCGCCGGATTGGAATGGTTTGCTCAGATGAAACGCGAGCACGATGTCAAGATTATCACTGAAGTTGCTACGGCCGAACAAGTCGATTTGGTGTTGAAGGCTGGAGTGGATGCTGTCTGGGTAGGGGCGCGATCGACCGTGAATCCGTTTTACGTGCAGCAAATAGCCGACGCTCTGAGAGGTGTTGATATACCAGTTTTCATCAAAAATCCGATTAATCCAGATTTGAGTCTTTGGATTGGAGCCATCGAACGTGTCCGGTCATCTATTGCCGGAGAAACATATGCTATACATCGGGGATTTTCATCATTCCGTAAATTCAAATACCGCAACCAACCGCAATGGACGATTCCCATCTCGCTGATGCAGCATATGCCAGAGTTAAAAATAATTTGCGATCCGAGTCATATCGCAGGAGACCAAGAGGTCGTCCATGAGGTGGCGCAGCAGGCATATGACCTTCAATTTGATGGTCTTATGGTAGAAATTCATCCTCATCCACCTCAAGCTAAGAGCGATGCAGATCAACAATTGACGCCGGAACATTTCATGGTCATGCTAGATGAACTCGTCATTCGCCAAACGGAATTGACGTCCTCTTTGCTAAATTCAAAGATGACGGATTTACGAGAGCAGATTGATGAGCTCGATTTAGATCTTGTGCATTTACTTGCTCAACGGATGCGACTTTCATCGACCATAGGTGATATCAAAGCCGAAGAATCCATTTCGATTCTACAGCCTGAGCGGTGGAAGTGGATTATCAATCGCGCGCGTAGAGAAGGAAACAAAGAACAGCTCTCTGAAGAGTTTATCGTGGCGCTGTTCAATGTCATTCATGAAGAGTCGATTAATCGACAGATCGATGTGATGAAGAATCAAAAGGGCTAAAATTTATTCGCCGCCGAAAGGGCACAAAATCAAGATGGCTCCATCGAAGTCGACGCATTTTTTATTAATCGAAAAAGACTTCATGTTGGTAATCGGCCATCTCATCAATATATATTAACGATGAACATATTTTTAATTATGTTGTGTATGTTATATATTGCAAGCTGATTGGAATCCTTTATATGCTAATATTTACCATCGCCGCAGCGGCAATTATTATTGGAACTTCGCTCAGTGTTGGAACTCGAATTTTGAGTCGCCGTCGCTAGTCATAACTAATTGACTATTTCGAAAGTTCGTTTTCTTCTCCTTACATCTTATGTAGGTCAAACCTGATGTCTGTATCTTTGCGCCCGATAAAATGAACATAACAGAGTACAATTTCATTTTATCGGTGTAATATGATTACTAGACAAGCAACAGCAAATATCTCCACGGATTATGGTACTTGGCGCGTATCAGCATACTCTGACGAGCCGGACGATTATGTTCCGCATCTTGTTTTGGAGCAAGTGTCTGCTCCATTGAATTCTGCCCTGCCCACACTCGTGCGGATTCACTCAGAATGTATTACGGGTGACCTATTTGGATCTACGAGATGTGATTGTGGAGAGCAGCTGCATGAAACCATGCGCCTAATGGCGGCACGAGGTGGTGTCATTATCTATCTCCGTCAAGAAGGGCGCGGGATAGGAATTATCGAAAAATTAAAGGCCTATAACTTACAAGATGATGGTGCAGATACGGTTGACGCAAACACGCTTTTAGGTCATCAGGCCGACAGTCGCAATTATGAAATGGCGCTAGAAATATTGAGCGATATGAAAATTGCTAATATCGAATTACTAACTAATAACCCAGAAAAAATTCAAGTCTTTGATGACCACCCAATCACGGTTCATCGTCGCATCCCATTAGTCGTATCGCCCAGAAAAGAAAATGAAAAATATTTAAAAACGAAGGCAGCCTTGATGGGGCACATTTTTAACGAGTAAGATTTCTTAGTGCGTCTTGCACTAGCATTAAGCTTTGGCTTCTGGCATCGCGCAATCCTCACCTGGCGATTTTCCACAAACTGTACAATCACCAAATTTGTCTTTCACCATCGGATTGTTTGTCGCACACGTACCTCGGAACTCATTTCCAGTAAAAATGTGTCTGATATTGATCATGGCGAACGCCAAAAGAAACGTGACAAATATGATTCCGAATGCGACTAGAAACTCCATATCTTGGAAATTTTAAATATGACAACTCTGACAATTGACGGAGTTGATTAAAAAACAAAGGTAACCCTTAGAAGTTTTATAGTATGACAGAAATGAGTGATAAAACTGACGCATTTGCACGATTGCTAGAGATCATGGACGAGCTTCGTGAAAAATGCCCTTGGGATCGCAACCAAACTTTTGAATCGCTGCGCAAGTTGACGATAGAAGAGACGTACGAGTTAGGTGAAGCTATCCTAGAATCTGATCATGCGGGCATTGAAGAGGAGGTAGGAGATTTGATGTTACATATGGCGTTCTACGCTAAGCTTGGAGAAGAATCTGGCTCGTTTGATATGACCTCATTGATCCATCGCGTATGTGACAAACTTGTCGAGCGTCACCCACACATATATGGTGATGTAGAAGTTGCTGATGAAGATGATGTCAAGCGCAATTGGGAGTCGCTGAAATTAAAAAGTGGCAAAAAATCTGTTTTGGGTGGAGTACCGCGTGGTCTTCCGGCCTTGGTAAAAGCTTACCGCATGCAGGAAAAAACTGCTACCGTTGGCTTCGAGTGGGAAAAGGTCGCTGACGTGTGGAAGAAAGTAGAGGAAGAATCCGCGGAACTCAAAGAAGCGATTGAATTGAAAGATCATGCGGCCATCGAAGATGAGTTCGGCGATTTGCTTTTTGCATTGGTCAACTATGCGCGATTTATCGACGTAGATCCTGAAGCAGCTTTGGAGCGCACTAACCAAAAATTCAAAAAACGGTTCGAGTATATTGAGGCAAATGCAGAGAAGTCGCTGCAAGAAATGAGTTTGGGCGAGATGGATGCGTTGTGGAACGATGCGAAGGTGCGATTGACAAAGTAGTGCTTGCAGGAATCTCGTCTGACACTTAAGGTGTCAGGCACAGTTTTGTCAGGCACTGTCGATGCCCTGCGAAAAACTCGCCTTGCACTTAAGGTGCCTTGCGACATTCTCGCCTTGCGACTTTAGGTGCCACCGTGAACTCTTCGCACAAAGCATAGCTTGATCTGTGCATGACAACTCGAATCTCACGCCCACTTTGCGTTCCGATGAAACTTTTGGGCTCAATCACCGTCTATTCCACTCGAATTTCTATCTTTGCGGCGCTAAATTTGATCAGTGCGATCAAACTATTGGTAACCAAACAATTATAACATGCCACAGTATTTAAAGAAAGAAGAAATTGAAAGCATTTTTAACGAATTTGGTGGAGGGGCAACCAACACCGGTTCTACAGAAGGGCAAATAGCCCTTTTTACTCATCGGATAAAAGGATTGTCCGATCACTTACAAGAAAACAAAAAAGACCACTCATCTCGAAGATCACTGCTTCGCCTTGTTGGTAAGCGCCGAAAACTACTGAAGTACTTGGCTCAAAAAGATATCAACAAGTATCGCGAAATCTTGCAGACCTTGAGTATTCGAAAATAATAACAGACTGGTGTCGTATGAAATGGCACCAGTCTTTTTTTTAATACCTCACTCCAAATCGGAGCTGAGGTTGTACGCTATAAATCATATATATAATGGGAAAACAAATTCCACTTTCAGCCTCCTTTAATCTGCCTGATGGTCAGGAAGTGATTATTGAAACAGGCAAGCTCGCCACACAAGCTGACGGGTCAGTCGTTGTTCGAATCGGACAAACTATGTTATTTGCCTCCGTCGTGAGTGCAACAAAAGTCAGAGAAGGACAATCATTCTTTCCACTCAGTGTGGATTATCAAGAAAAATTTGCAGCAGCAGGTCGCATTCCCGGAAACTTTTTCCGTCGTGAAGCTAGACTTAATGACTACGAAATACTGACATCTAGACTGGTCGATCGAGCATTGCGTCCACTTTTTCCAGACGGATACATGTTCGATACACAGGTTATTCTGAATCTTATATCAGGTGATGAGCAGACGCTCCCTGATGCTTACGCTGCTCTAGCCGCTTCGGCTGCATTGGCAGTTTCCGACATTCCATTTGATGGCCCACTATCGGAAGTTCGTGTTGCAAAAATCAATGGTTCGTACGTAGTCAATCCAAGTCGAGATGCTTTGGAATCTGCGACACTTGAAGTCATCGTTGCCGCTACCATGGAAAATGTTATGATGGTGGAAGGTGAGGCGAATGAATGTCAGGAAAGCGAATTAATCGAGGCTATACGTGTTGGACACGATGCGATCAAAGTGCAGATAGGTGCTCAATTAGAATTGGCCCAGTTAGTCGGTGATGATGCTTTAATAAAGCGAACGGTCGAGCCGCCAATTGAAGAAAATCAAGAAATAAAAGATTTAGTCGCTCAAACCGTGAGTGATAAAATAGCCACAATTGCGCGTGGTCAACTAGATAAGAAATCGCGTAAATCTCGGTTAGACGAAACAAAAGAAGATCTCAAAGAATTGATACTTGAGGAACGTGGGGAAGAATTTCTAACCGAGTATGGTGAAGTCATATCATACTATTACAATAAAATCAAAAAGTCAGTCATTCGCGGAGTCGTTCTCGATGAAGGCGTGCGGCTTGATGGACGTAAATCTGATGAAGTGCGACCGATTTGGAGCGAAATTGATTACTTGCCAGCGGCTCACGGGTCTGCCATATTCAATCGTGGAGAAACTCAAGCGCTAACAAGTTTGACGCTTGGTTCGAAACAAGATAAAGTTATGGTCGATCAGGCATTAAAGTCTGGATACGACAATTTCATATTGCACTACAATTTCCCAGCATTTTCTGTTGGTGAAACGAAGCCTATGCGTGGACCTGGTCGTCGTGAAGTAGGTCATGCAAATCTAGCCGGTCGATCATTGAGACAAGTGCTTCCTGATGAAAATCCATATACACTTCGAATTGTCTCGGACATATTAGAGTCAAACGGTTCGTCTTCGATGGCGACAGTGTGCGCGGGATCGCTTGCATTGATGGATGCAGGTATCCAAATCAAATCTCAAGTATCAGGTATTGCGATGGGTATGATTGCTGAAGGCGACAAAATTGCGATTTTATCTGATATACTCGGTGATGAAGATGCGCTAGGTGACATGGACTTTAAAGTGACAGGAACTGAAAAAGGTATCTGCGCTTGTCAGATGGATATCAAGATCGATGGCCTTCCATATGAAACATTAGAAAAGGCACTTGATCAAGCGAGAGCAGGACGATTGCATATTCTCAATGAAATGAATAAAACGATTTCTAGTCCGCGTCCAGATCTCAAACCTCATGCACCACGCATGGTCGAGATCTCAATCGATAAAAGCTACATCGGAGCAGTTATCGGGCCTGGAGGTTCAATCATTCAAGATCTACAGGAGAAAACAGGAACTGTGATCAGCATTGACGAGGTGGACGGTCGTGGTATCGTTGCCATTTCTAGTACAAATCAAGAAGGGCTCGACAAAGCGCTTGCGAAAATCAAAGACATCACATTCACACCAGAAGTTGGAGATGTTTATGATGCTGTTGTTGCATCCGTGATGCCTTACGGTGTATTTGTAGATTTCAAAGGAAAAAGTGGTCTTCTGCACGTTTCAGAAATCTCGCATTCTCGCATCGATAAAGTTGAAGACGTATTTCAAGAAGGTGATAAATTACAAGTGAAGTTGATTGGAGTCGATCAAAAAACTGGTAAGATGCGACTTTCAAGAAAAGTCTTACTTTCCAGAGACGGAGAATCATAGTGCTATTTTAATATAATAGACTGATAGAATATTTAAAGGCGATGTTTCATACATCGCCTTTTTTTATGTGTTTGTAGATTAGTTGGAATTATTATGGATGGTTTTCAATTCATTTTATCGAGTAGATGACGTAATAAATAGTCGATCTATTGAATTTTCATTAATTTAAAGCAAACGAAACAAGTTTTATCGTGCGACAACTTAAGATAACCACAAAAATTACGACTCGAGATAGCATTTCTCTGGACAAGTATTTGAGTGATATCAGTAAGATACCAATCCTTACTCCTGAGGAAGAAGTCGCTTTGGCAAAACGCATTAAAACTGGTGATGCCAATGCGCTCGAAGAAATGACGAGCGCCAATCTCCGTTTCGTTGTATCTGTCGCCAAGCAATATCAAAACAATGGATTAACCTTGAGTGATTTGATCAATGAAGGCAATGTCGGACTGATCAAGGCTGCCAAGCGTTTCGATGAAACTAAAGGATTCAAATTTATCTCCTATGCTGTATGGTGGATTCGACAATCGATCATTCAAGCGATTGTTGAATATAGTCGCATGGTGCGTGTGCCCGTGAATAAAATGTCGAAGTACACGAACATCATGGAAATGCAAACGAAATTCATTCAGGAATTTGAGCGCGAACCGTCAGATGAAGAGTTGGCCGATCTATGTGATTTAACTGTCAAGCAACTCCATATCATATTAAATGGCCGAAAACGATATTCAAGTATCGACGCTCCTGTCGGTGGCGATGAAAATGATCTCACGATGTTAGATATGATGCCCAACGAAGAGGAGTCGCCGGATATTAAATTGATGGAAGAGTCACTCGCTATAGAATTAAAAAATGGTCTTTCGAGTTTATCACCTCGAGAATATGAAATACTTTCATCCTTTTTCGGTATCAATGGAAAGTCACCCCACACCCTTGACGAAATAGCAGAGCTCTACGGTATTACGCGGGAGCGCGTTCGTCAAATTCGCGAAAGAGCTTTACGTCGTTTGAGAAGAATAATTAAAAAACAAAACCTCTTTCCCAATCGATAAATTTCTCGGGCTAGTATTCCATCGACCAATATCACCATTCTATATATTTAGATGAATGGTTGAATTTGAACCTTGTATCTTGCGCGCATATCCAAAGCCAGCAATCATTGAGTTTTTTTTCAGACTTATTTTCCAACGACAAGAGCAAATTTAAGCGGGATGCTAAAAATCTAACGCCTTATTTGCAAGGACTTCAAAAAGATTGGGTGCCTATTGATAGCGATGAAATTGAATCTATTGCACTGAAGATTATTTTTGATCGCAACAAGCGATTCGGTTTTACATCCTACAGAATTGGCCATATCAATACGATATTTCATGAACACGTTGCCACCTTTGGACTGCGTAAGTATGGTGATCAACGGGGCATCATCGTGGCGCAAACCAACCCTTACATTTACACCTTCTTGGTGCGCCCAAAGTACACAGAAGTCCAAATCAATTACAAAAGACTAGCGTTTATACTCGCTGACGGAACGCTCAAAAATAGTTCCGGTAGAAAAATCATTGGTGAGATTGACACGCGAGATGTTGATCATCCAGAAGTGATCATAGGTGATAATAATTTTGGAATTCTCAATCGAGCAACAACTTCAGTCGGACCACAGACACGCGCAATACACATGATGCGGCCGATGCCAGAAGGTGTTCAGGAACTCTTTTTTTCTGTCGTGATGCTCTACATTATTTCTAATCAGTCAGAGTTGAAAGGACTTGCCGATTTAGTGTAGCTCTGGGTGATTCCTATTTTGATATGCCATTATTTGGTTGCGTTGATAGAACCGCATTGAAATATATTACCGGAGCACCTATCAGGAATTCCCAGCTTTTGACTTTTAGCCATTGGCTGATATTCAAGCTAATAGCCAATTACTTAGTGCCCCCCGATAGCTATCGGAGCAGCTAATTTCTCATTCGCTCTGAGCTGAGATTTAGAATATAATATTTAGGGAGCGACAAAGTTAAGAAATCACAGCCCTGCATAATGAGAATTAGCCTTTCATTTACAATCCTCGCTGATATATGATAAATGTCTATATTTAGCGTTTAATTAACGTTCAACAGACCTGCTGGATTCAGTCATTACAAACCATGGTCTTATGAAGATATTAGACAAAGCCCGACTCATCGTTTATCGCATGCACGAAAAAGGCATCGAAATTTTCCTTGTCGATACAGGGCTTGCGGGTGACGAAGAAGCCTGGCGATTTCCTTTAGCCAAGAATGAAATTCCTTCAGGTATGGAGCTCATTGAACTAGAGCCTGTGCAAGATGGTCATGGAGAAACATGCAATGCTGTTGCTCTAAGAGGTGACTGGCACGACATTCCATCGATTCGCAATATCATCAAGCACGATGTGCACAATATCACTTACAAGTTGAAAGAAGTAGGTTCTGAATTGGAGCAAGGTAAGTTCGTCATATTGAAAGATGCTTTCAAGCGCGTACTTCCCGAAGAATATAAAATGCTCAAGGAATTGAAAGATGTGCTGACAGAAAAAAACCTGATCACTAATATATAACTGAATCGAGTTCAGGGATCATTCCACCAATGGATACAAGATATCGAGACGAGCTGAATATAGCTCCACACCAAGAATTTTACAGAGGAAAAGTCCGCGATATTTATCGCATTGGAGATCGTATCATTTCGGTAGCGTCGGATCGCATATCGGCTTTTGATCATATTTTACCGAGGCCTATTCCGCACAAGGGTCAAGTACTCAATCAGCTTGCCGCACATTTTTTACAATCCGTTTCAGACATCGTTCCGATATGGCTATCTGACATGCCGCACCCAATTGTTTCCTTAGGGAGATATTGCGATCCGATTCGCATCGAGATGGTTGTCCGAGGATATCTGGCAGGGCATGCCTGGCGCATCTATCGATCAGGTGAGCGTACGCTTTGCGGAGTCGAATTACCGGATGGATTAAAAGAATCTGACCGACTACCCAGCCCTATTATTACTCCCGCTACAAAAGCCGAAACTGGTCATGATGAAGATATTTCAGAAGATGAAATTTTAAAACAAAATTTGATCGACGTAAAAATATGGGAGCAATTAAAAACCTATACACTTGAGTTATTCGAGCGAGGGACATCAATGGCACGAGAAGCGGGTCTGATCTTGGTTGATACAAAGTATGAATTTGGAATCCACGATGGCAAAGTATATTTAATTGATGAAGTGCATACGCCTGATAGCAGTCGTTATTATTATTTAGACGGTTATGCTGAACGCCAACAGAGCGGAGATAGCCAAATGCAATTGAGTAAAGAATTTGTCCGCGAATGGTTGATAGAAAATAAATTTCAGGGTTTAGATGGTCAGACTATGCCTGATATGCCCGATGCGTTCGTCCAACTGGTCAGTGAGCGTTATATTCAACTATTCGAAATATTGACGAAACATACGTTCACCCCTACTCCTCCAATAAAAGATGCTGACCTTGCGAATATACTAAAAATTGCATTGGATTAATATTACTCAATATAATTCATTCTCGACAACGTAGAAAAATAATTAATTTACAACTTAATTATTTTCTGAATACGATTCCAAGTATTTGAATTTTTCAGTTAATTTTCCATCGGGAGTTGTCATGGAAGATCTCTGAATCAGGTCGCTATCTGGATCTAATTCTGGCAGCACATGTTCAATAAACATATCGCCAAATGCGCGCGAAGCATCACGGGGCAATTCGTTTGGAAGATTATCGATAGCCATCACATCAATACAGTCCGGTTGATAAGGGTCGTTTTCATTTCCGGTTGACGGATTAAAACCGTATACAGGCTCCTCTATCGTAGATGGGCGCACCGTGCTAGGTATAGATGATTCGGGAGCGATATCGCATGTCACATCAGCGATCACTTGAATATTAAAATCTGATGATTGCATTTCATCTATAGTAAAAAATGCAGGGCCATCGCTGTCCCAGTATATCCCATTTACAAAAATGTCTGCCTTTTTATAGAACGAAGAAAAATCTATTTTAAAATTCGACGGATTTTTATAATACTCATGTTTTTCAAAATCGCTTTCGTCCTTTTTCTGAATATAATCACCCGAATGCAGTTGTGTAAATATCGGTGAATTAAAATCGTTGTGCTTAAATTCCTCAGGTGATACTTTTTTAAAACCCAAGTCTTGTAACACTCGGGCAGCACCGTTCCCTACCCGACCTGAACCCGTCAATACAACACATATATTTGGCAACTTTAATCCTTCGTAATTTTCTTTAGCTTTTTTATAATTCAAGAATGTAGTCATTCTCGGCAGTGCATATAATCCGGTTCGCGCTCCGAAAGTCATGACGCCATTGTGTGCACCTACCATTCCAGCGAATTTTCCAAATGCGATCAGTCGTTTGTCATTTTCATCGACAATCGTTTCATAATCTACGAGATGAATGTTTTTTTCAAGAATGGCCTTGAGCAATTTTCTATTGTATGGTTGACGCTTAATCGTATGGCTGAAAAACATGTACATTTTATCAGCTAGCAATGAGTCGATCGGCACCTCTTTCACACCCATCAGTAAATCACAATCATCGACATTCTCCACAATGGTAATGCCTTCATCGACATAGTCTTGATCAGAAAAACAGCGAATGTCACTCGATTGAACTACTACTTTATGAGATGTAGTTTCATTTATATGCGCGCACTGGTTTGGAGCCAGCGGCACTCTATTATCACTTGGAATTTTACCCTCTTTTATAATGCCAATCTTCATTCGACTTTTCGTTCATTGTGGCGCAATGATAGCGATAAAGAACCGACTATTATAGGCTCTATGTGTATTTTCATTTAGCCGTTGTACATTCCTTTTTACCAGCTAATCACTATAACCGATCTGGTATTAAATGAAATCAAGTCATCGGAAAAAGTAGTAAGTGAAAGTAGTAGATGCGGGTGTCGTGAATCATCGCACGAGAAAGACGATCTCGTTGTCTTTGTGCAGGTAGAAGTTCTCTCGTGCGTATCGTTCTCGATCGATCTCAATGGTATGCATTTGCGCATCCAGTTTTGTCAATTCAGTCTCGAAATATGCTTTTTCTGCCTCTAAATCATCAATTGTACCCTGAATGCAGCGAAGGGTAATCAAGTTATTCTTGTCAAAGAAGGTCAACCAAACCATAAATATAGCAAATGTCAATACGTAAGTGTTTGCGAACAAACGACCAACGTATTTCATATTAACCCTATTTACAGATGATAACATATTAAGAATAAATTTAATATGACAAATGTAGTAAATTAAATGATACGTGGCCTAAAATTGGTAAATTAGTATTGTGAATTTTTTTTAGTGCTAAACCTTAGTGATTCACGCGATGGTTCGAAACGGCATTTAATACAAAGAAACAAATCGATTTCGCCAATATTATTAGACGTGTCGAAGCATAAAAAAAGCCGCTGCAGAACATCCGCAGCGGCTTTTTTATCATTCTATAATCGAAACCGTTAAGCGCGTATTCGTATTACTTGCTTCACGATCACTTGATCGCCTGATTGCAAGATCAACAGATACTGTTGCGCTCCGAAGGTCGACATGTCGATTTGGAATTCCGGTAGTATACTGATCCCGCGTTTGACCGCGCCACCACGTATATCTCGCAACTCCCATTCTATCGGTCCTGGC
>Ga0115029_1001057_pt1 | contig 21750 bp, 23 predicted proteins | sample SidtaG_3_FD_87297 | JGI IMG/M metagenome (GOLD analysis project Ga0115029, IMG submission 87297) | Marine algal microbial communities from Sidmouth, United Kingdom - Sidmouth_Asex1 metaG | ecosystem: Host-associated > Algae > Red algae > Unclassified | place: Sidmouth, United Kingdom | collected... | reverse complement strand
GTGCAGTTTCCCGCACGCCCAAGGCATCCCCGATCCGTTTGCCCATCAGCGCGGCATAGGGGTCGGAAAGCAAGTGGAAGCGTTTTACCCGCTGTACCAGCGAAGCGCCGTTGCGGGCGAGTTGGCGTTTGCCCTGAGACATTGCCGGCACCTCCGCAACAGGCGGGCCAAAGCGTTGGAAACCGCGCCATGCGATCACCAGTGCGGCCAGCAGCAGGCACAGGGTTGCAGCGAGGAAAGGCGGGCTGAATGCCAGCGTCAGCAGGTTTTCGCTTGATCCAAGACCCGGCAGGGTCAGGTCGAAAATCACCGGCATCGCTGTGTCGCCATCTGTCGCCATTGCGATCAATTCGAACGTCAGACGGGCGCGATTTTCATCGGCCAAGCCGTAATTGTTCATCAGATCGGGCTCGAACACGAAGATAATGGGATACGGCGCGTAGTCGTGATCTTCTATCGGATATGCGGAAGGAAGATCGGCAACCAACACATCGCCTTCGCTATCCAAAACCCGTGCGCGCATTTCGGCATCGGGTTGTTTGGCGAGAGCTTGCACTTGCTCTGCATCGGGCAGTGCCCCGCTCATGCCGAGTCCGTTCCAGCCTTTTGTCTCGCCAACGGCCAGCTGCGCCCCTTCCGCAAATTCGAGCGTCTCAAACCATTCTGGACTGCCGGAATTCATCAGAAATACCCAGCCATCCTCTGCTTCCACGTCGAGTTGCGCGGGGATCGGGAACGCCATCCATTTGGGCAAGATGACCAAAGTCGGGCCATTATCAAATTCGCGGCGTTCTTCGATAATCTCTGCCAGGTCCTCGCCATCGCCGAACATGGGCGGCGTAAGCACCAGCAAGCCATAGTCATTGTAGCTGCCGCGGCTGCGCGAGAGCTCAACATCGTAACCCGTTTCCTGCAGCAGGCTTGCCAGACCGGCGAACCCGTTCAGCCCGTTGGATGCTGCATGGTTGCCGCCATTGCGATCATCGCTGCCGTCCCAGCCTTGGCCAAGCGCGTATAGCATCAGCAAAAAGGCAATTGCGCCAATACCCAGAACGGCCAGTACCATGGCCGGCTTGAACGGATTGCTTGCGCGGCTCATGCGGCCAAGGCCCTGTTGCCCAGCGTTTTTTGCGCAAGGGCGAAATGGGCGTAGGCATCGCGTGCGGCCTGCCAATCGGTGGCGGACAATGCGGAAAGCGCGAACAGGCTGCGTTCAACGCGGCCCGCAATTACCGCAAAGGCGGTTCGGGCGCCTTCAGGCAGACGCGGCTCTGCCGAAAGCTCTCTGGCTGTACTTGACGGTTCGACAAGATCAGGCCGGGCCTGCGCAATTTGCCCAACCGATCGCTTGAGCAGCAAATGTGTGGCTTCGTCATATTGGCCAGCGGCAGCCAGACGGTCTGCCTCTTCCAGCAGAGCCAGCGCCTCTTGCTGGTCAGGAACCCATTCCCCGGCACCTTCAGGACGGCTGCGTTTGGCAAGCAAATCCGGGCCAATCGTACGGAAGATAAGATAGGCGAGCAAGGCAATCCCGCCGACGATCAGCACCCAGTACAGCACCGGCCAGATTGCCACGAAGAAGTACCCGACTGGGGCCATAACCTCGCTCAGCCACTCCATAAAGCGAACCAGCCAGTCGGGCGGAGGTGCCTGTTCCGGCATGGGCACTTCGGCATATTGAATGGACTCATCGGCGCGCATGTCCTGCCACGCCTGCGTGAAGTCCTCGCCCTGCGCCGGCAGCGCTCCATTCCCCTTGCCTGATGTCACAACCGACTAAGTGCCACGGCGAAAGTTACGAAGCAATGACTTGCTGATGCGCAAAGCATCGAAATCGTGTGTCATTCCAGATCGATGCTCATGCACAAGCTGAAATCATCACTTTCGTAATCGCCAAAAGGTTCGCATTCGCGAAAGCCGTGCTTGGTGTAGAGGCGCTGCGCTGGCAGAAAAACATCGTGCCGCCCGGTCTCAAGGCCGATCCAGCCATAATGTCTGGAGCGCGCCTGTTGCAGAAGCTCCATCAAGATTGCCGCACCTGCTCCGCGCCCGCGCCATTTGTCTGCGGCACGCATCGCCTTCAGCTCGCCGCTGGCTTCGTCGATTTGCTTGAGAGCACCGACAGCGGCCAATTCGCCATCCACTCTCGCTGCGAAGAAGGTCACATCGGCTTCGGCGAGCCGCTGTGGCGGTAGTGAATTCACTTTGCAGGCTGGTGAGAAACGATGCATTTCAGCAAGATGATGGTCGAGCAAAGCAAGCACATCGGCGCGTGTCGGCTCTTCGGGAGCAATGATGAAGGCGGCAGGTTGCTGCTGCGCGCTCATCCGCGTTGGCGGGCCAGTGGGTAGGTGCCAAACATGGTCACGCCTTTGCAGTGAAATGCGAGCTCTTCCATTGCCCGGTCAACCGCTGGGTCGCCCGGTGCGCCGATAATATCGGCATAGAACATGGTGGCGGAAAAGCTGGCGCCGCGCTGGTAACTTTCAAGCTTGGTCATGTTTACGCCATTTGTCGCGAACCCGCCCATGGCTTTGTAAAGCGCGGCGGGAATGTTCTTCACTTCAAAAACGAAGGTGGTCATGCATTCCTGCCCGGCAACATCTTCGAGCGCGAGCGGCTCCTTCGCCAGCACGACAAAGCGCGTGGTGTTGTCGGCGCTGTCTTCGACATTTTCATCGACGATTTTCAGACCATAAAGGTCAGCCGCCAACATCGGCGCGATTGCCGCGATTTTCGGATCGCCGGTAGCCGCCACATGCGCCGCAGCTCCTGCCGTGTCGGCATGGCTGAGCGGCACAATGCCGCGTTCCCGCAAGTAATGGCGGCTTTGGCTGAGCGCATGGGGATGGCTGTAAGCCGCATCGAAGGGGCTATTGGTGTCCAGCGCCATCAGCGCATGATGGATCGGCAGGAAATATTCGCCCACAATCGATAAGCCGCTTTCGGGCAGCAGGAAATGGATGTCGGCTACGCGGCCCGCCTGCGAATTTTCAATGGGGATCATGGCGCAGCCCGCACGACCGGTTTTCACTGCATCGATAGCGTCGGCAAAGCTGAAACATGGCAAGGGCAGCGCATCAGGCTCCCATTCCCGCACGGCCCGGTGCGAATTTGCGCCCGGTGCGCCTTGGAACGAGATGGCGCGCGCTGGCTCTGCTTCAGCAGCAGCATTCATCGATTCGACCATAGCGAGAGCGGGGGCGGGGAAACTGTCCATCTTGGCTGAAGCGCCTAGCTTGGCACACGGCATGCTTCAAGCGCGCAGGCGGGCGACAAGCGACTAAAGCCCCCTTGCGCGCCGCGTTGCTGGATACTAGAGCCGCGACAACTTCCAACAGCTATCCGAACGAACATCACTATGAACGATCGTCTCAATACAACTATGGGCTGGGTCCTTGGTAGCGCTGCAATTGCGCTTGGCGGCTCTATCGTCGCTGGCATGGCATTTGCTGATAAGGTGCCCGAAACGCCCGGCTATATCATTGATGCTCCTGAAGAGGGCGCAGCCGTAGATGCAGGGCCATCGCTTGCCGAATTGCTTGCCAGCGGTTCTGCCGAAGCGGGCGAGGGCGTTTTCGCTAAGTGCAGCGCTTGCCACAGCATTGAACAAGGCGGCGCGAACGGCATCGGTCCGAACCTTTACGCGGTGCTCGGTTCTGCCATCGGCAGCCACGTTCCCGGCTATGATTATTCGAGCGCGCTCACCAGCCATGGCGGGGCGTGGGATTATGCAAATATGGATGCCTGGCTTGCCAGTCCGCGCGGCTTTGCAGACGGCACCAAGATGAGCTTTGCTGGCCTTGGCAGCGGTGAAGACCGCGCTAATGTCATCCTTTACATGCGTGAATTTGGCGGCGGTCCGGACCTTCCGGTTGTGGAAGCCGCAGCGTCTGCCGAGGGAGAAGATGCAGCTGAAGGAGAAGAGGCTGTCGAAGGCGAAGCCGTCGACGCTGCAGAAGCTGGCGCGGAGGACACTCCCGTAGAAGAAGCCGCAGCGGCCGAATAAGCATTACGCCAGACAGGCAACAAAAAGCCCCGGTTCGCGCCGGGGCTTTTTTGTTACGCTCAATCTTTGCGGTTACTCTTTGCGCCCTTTGAAACCCTGCGCGATGACGAACCATTCGCTGGAACCTTTGCGGCTGGCAGGGGGCTTGGCGTGTTTGACCGTGCGAAAATGGGTCTTGAGCATGGTCAGCAGATCATTGTCCGTACCGCCTGCAAATCCCTTCGCAATGAAGGCACCGCCCTCGGTCAGGTTTTCAATCGCGAACCACGCCGCTGCTTCCACAAGGGCCATCGTGCGCAAGTGATCAGTCTGTTTATGGCCCACGGTGTTTGCTGCCATATCTGACAGCACCAGATCGGCTGGCCCGCCCAGCGCCTCTTCCAAGGCAGCAGGGGCGGCATCGTCCATGAAATCCATTTGCAGGATGGTAACGCCATCGATTGGCTCGGTTTCAAGATAATCAATACCGACGACCGTGGCCCTAGGCGCGCGTTTGCGCACAACCTGCGACCAGCCGCCCGGCGCTATTCCCAGATCGACCACGCGGTTTGCGCCTTTCACAAGGCCGAAACGGTCATCAAGTTCAATCAGTTTGAAGGCGGCGCGGCTGCGCCAGCCATCTTCCCTTGCGCGCTTAACGTAAGGGTCGTTGAGCTGGCGTTCGAGCCAGCGCTGCGAGCTGTCTTTACGCTTCTTCCTGTCTTTCAAGCGGCGATGTGAGTCATCTCCTGCACGGCTCATTTGCCCACACTCCCAGATTTAAGCTTTCGCATCGCAGCTTGTGCTTGGACGCCATCGGCATCGGCGGTCATCAGGCTACGCAATATGCCTTCGCGAATGCCGCGGTCGGCCACGCCAAGGCGCGGTGTAGGCCATATTTCCAAGATCGCCTCCAGAATTGCACAGCCCGCGACCACCAGTTCCGCGCGTTCGTGGCCGATGCAATCAAGCTTGCTGCGATCCTCCGGCGACATGGCGGAAAGGCGCTGCGAAATCTCAAGCATGGCATCGGTCGGCACGATCAAGCCGTCGACTTCCTTGCGGTCGTAATGCGGCAGGCCAAGATGCACGCTGGCCAGCGTCGTTACCGTGCCGCTTGTGCCGAGCAGACGTTGATCATCCGCCTTGTGACTTTGAATGCGCTTGGCAAATTCGGCAAAACTCTCTCTTACGAGCCGCTTCATTTCTTCATAGCGGGCAAGGCGATCCGCTTCGCCGCCGGTTTCGTGTCCCACCGTTTCGGTCAGGGACACAACGCCCCATGGCACGCTTTGCCAATCCAGAATATGCGGAACGGGGGCGCCGGGTTCAATCAGGACGAGCTCGGTCGATCCGCCGCCTATGTCGAAGATTACCGCCGGGCCAACGCCGTCCTCCAACAGAATATGGCATCCCAGAACCGCCAGTCGCGCCTCCTCCTGCGCGCTAATAATATCCAGCACTACGCCAGTTTCTTTGCGCACCCGTTCGATAAAGGCTTCACCGTTTTTCGCTCTGCGGCAGGCCTCTGTCGCGACAGAGCGGGCGAGGTGGACGTTGCGTTTGCGCAGCTTGTCAGCGCAGATTTTTAGTGCGCCCAACGCCCTGTCCATAGCCGCATCGGACAGGTTTCCGGTCTGCGCCAATCCTTCGCCCAGCCGAACAACGCGGCTGAATGCGTCGATCACCACGAAATTCTCGTCCGATGGGCGCGCGATCAGCAACCGGCAATTGTTGGTGCCAAGATCAATCGCAGCATAGGCCTGTTTGAAGGATTTGTGAGGCGGGCGTCTCCAACCAGACGCGTCGCGCTGATTGCTGTTTCTGCCTTCGCCGGGAGCGCGTTTTGGGCCCTGCTTCGGATTGCGGTTGCGGCTATCTTTTGTGCCAGCTTTACCGCCCGACTTACGTTGGGCTTTGTCGCGACCGTCCGGCGGGAATTGATCCGCCATGATCGTACTCTCTAATCATCTATTACCCGCCACAACTGAGCGGAACCTGACGTGAAGCTAGAGCAAGCACGGGTTTGACACAAGTTTAGCTCGCTTTGCGCTCTCGCCAGCTAAGGGCAGGGGAGCTAGAGACCTTTGGATGACCTCCGCTTCTCCTCACATTGCGCTCATCGCGAAATATCCGGCTCCGGGACGCGCGAAGACGCGGCTTGTGCCTGCCTTGGGAGAGGAAGGCGCAGCGCGGGTCCATCGCCGCCTTGTGGAGCGGACCATGGCGACGATGCGGGCAAGCGGCCTGCCATTTTCTGTCTGGACCACCGGAGCGAGCGAAGCGGAATTTTCCGATTGGCTGGGTTCGGATGTAAGTTTTGTGGAGCAGGGCGAAGGCGACCTTGGTGCAAGATTGGCACGGGTGCCGCCCCCTGCCATTGTCCTGGGAGGCGATATTCCCGGCTTGACTCCACAGCATTTGCGCGATGCCGCAGCGGCTTTGGCAGAAGTGCCTGCGGTGATCGGTCCGGCGAGTGATGGCGGATATTATCTTCTTGGATTTCAGCATGATATGCCGTTCTTGTGGCAGGATATGCCGTGGGGGACTGAAACGGTCCGAGAGCGGACTGAAGCGCGCTTGCAGGAACACAATGTCCCTTACCGCCTGCTTGGTGAGCTTGATGATTGTGACCGTCCGGAAGACCTCGCCAAATGGCCTGAGCTGACGCAGTGACCGAACTTTCCATCGTCATCCCCATGCTTGATGAGGCCCGCGCCTTGCCTGTTTTGATAAAGCATCTGGCAAAGCTTGATCCTGCCCCTGCCGAGGTGCTGGCTGTCGATGGCGGCAGCACCGATGCTTCCGCCGCTTTGGCAGAGGCTGCGGGCTGGCGCGTGGTGCGGACGAAAACTGGGCGCGGACGCCAGATCAATGCCGGGGTAGAGGCTGCGGACGGCGAATATGTCGTGGTGCTTCATGCCGACACTGTGCCGCCTTCCGATATGATAGCGGTAATCACAGAGACGCTGTCTGATCCGGCAATTTCACTCGCCGGGTTCACGCCCATATTGCGCGGGCCGGACAAGACCCGTTGGGGCACCACGGCGCACAATTGGGCGAAGACTTGGTACGCGCCGCTGCTGTTCCGGCCGCATCTTTTCGTAAAGGGGTGCCGCCTGCTTTTTGGCGATCACGCGATGTTTTTCCGCCGTGCGCAATTCCTTGAAAGCGGCGGCTGCGACCCCGATGCGAAGGTGATGGAAGAAGCCGACCTGTGCATCCGCATGACGCGGCTTGGCCGGGTGAAACTTGTACCGCGCACCGTCGAGACGTCCGACCGCCGCATTGCCGAATGGGGCGCGCTCAAGGCCAACTGGATTTACCTGAAAGTCGGCTTCCTTTGGGGGCTTGGCGCGAAGAAACGGCTGGAGAGATATTACCCGGACGTGCGTTAGCGCGGTTTGGGCAAATATCCGGTGGCAATCCCATAAGCGATGAGACGGTCGAGCCACGCGCTATCCGTTGGCGCGCATGAAAGGCCGGTAAGCTCCCGCAATTTTGCGTCCGAAAAGCGCGGGTCTCGCGTGAAATAGGCCCCGAAAGTCCCCAGCATCCGTTCCGCCAGCATCCTCTCGCCAGAGCGCAGCGCGGACGGGTCGTAGTCTTGCGGACTCACGACACGTGGGTCTGGGAAATGCTCCACTCGGGCAACGCCATGCGCCAATTCGGCGGCGAGCAACGGCTGGTCGGCGACGAGGTGAAAATAGCCGTCTTCCGCGTCGTCCATATGCTCTGCCAGGGCAGCAATTCCGCCTGCTACATGGTCGATGGGCACCAGATCCAGCGTTGAACCGGGCACGCAGGGGAACTGCGTTACCTTGCCCCTCGCCATCAGGCGAAAGACATTACACAGGCTGGGAAAATCACGGATTGCGCCGGTCTTGCTGTGCCCCAAAACGATGGATGGGCGCGCGACAGCGAAGGGCACTCCGCTTTCCGCGACCACGCGCTCTGCGGCCGCTTTGCTGGCTTCGTAGCGATTGGTGAAGCGCCGGCCTTCCGGCACCGCTTCCTCCGCAATTACACCTTCGTCTTCGCCGCAAACATAGGCGGTGCTGACGTGAAGAAAGCGCGCGCCTGCCGCCTTCGCGAAAGCCAGGGCATTGCGCGTGCCTTCGATATTGATCGCGCGCAATTCTTCTTCCGGCGCGTCAAATTCCAAGCTGGCAGCGCAGTGGATTACGAGGTCAACGGGTTCCGGCGTCAGACCCATCATGTCACGGGTAACATCGCCGGAAACCGTGCGAAGGCCTGTAATCTCGGTCCCGTCATTGGATCGCACAACTGGATTGCGCCGGACCATCGCCACGACTTCGTGCCCTGCGGCAACCAGCAGCGCGCAGACTTCCCCGCCGATCAGGCCAGCGGCGCCTGTTACGAGTATTTTCGCCACGGCTTTAGCTCAGCAGCAGGCAGCGGCTGATGACGCGGAATCTGTGTCAGACTGCCCGAATGGAATTGCCGTACCGCAGTCCGGAAAAATGCCGTAATGGCGGCTGAAATCACCGATGAATTCAAAGTGCGGCGCAAAGCGTGTTTCCGCCAGCATCAGCCAGCTGTTGCCGCAAACAGGGAAAATACGGCCCTGTTCAATCGCGTGATGCGCATCGAGGTGGAAGGTGTGCTCTTGCCCGCCAATTGTGCCTTTATACCGCACGGCTTGGCCATAATCTTCGCACTCAGGTTCCAGCTCCGCCAGTTTGAACAGGCGGTACGTGGCGGAAACGAAATCAATGCCTTCCAGCTTTTTGGAAACTTCCGCGTCATTGATGCCCAGCGGGCGATCGGTGACGAGGCGCGGATCGGCAAATCCGGCGGCCTTGGCAAGCCTGTCGAAATCACCCCAGTATAATGCACCGGAAAGGCACTCACCGTGTAACACCGGATCATTGAGCAAATGCGCGGGCACGCGGCGATTGGCATAAACGTCAGAGAAATACAGCTCCCCGCCGGGTTTGAGCAATTTGTGCGCAGCGCGGAACACGGCTTCCTTGTCAGCCACCAGATTGATCACGCAATTCGACACGATCACATCGAAACTGCCCGGCTCCAGCCCAAGCTCGTCCAGCTTTTCAATGTCGCCTTCAACGAAATGGGTGTTGGCGTAACCAAACTTTTCCGCGTGCCATTCCTGATGCTCACGTGCGACCGCCAGTTGTTCCGGCGTCGCGTCCACTCCGGTTACGCTGCCATTGGGGCCGACCAATTGGGCGAGAAGATACACATCCTGTCCGCTGCCCGATCCCAGATCGAGCACATTGCACCCTTCCATCGCCTGCGGTGTCACCAACCCGCATCCATAATAGCGCGCCTTTACGTCGGCGTGCACATTGGCCAGAGCGGAGAGAATATCAGGGGCTGGACGTTCAGTGGTGCAGCAGGCATCGGTGCGCAAATCGGCCGATTGCTCGAGTACTTTGCCATAATAATTCTGCGAATTTTCAAGATTCATGAAACCGTGGCCCTTCTTTGTGCGAATATATGCCGCATAGACGGATTGATCTTCGTTGGTCATCCTCAAACAGTTACGAACAGGGATTTTTCATGGATTACACGCATGACGTGATCGTTATCGGCGGCGGAGCTGCAGGCCTCACTGCTGGCGGCGGCTGCGCGCTATTCGGTTTGAAAACCGCTCTGATCGAAGGCCACAAGATGGGCGGTGAATGCCTGAACAACGGCTGCGTCCCGTCAAAGGCCTTGATCGCGTCGGCCCGCCGCGCTGCTGAAGCGCGTGAAGAAAAGCGCGCCGGTGTGCAATTGGCAGCACCGGTTGTCGATTGGACGGGCGTTCATGCGCATGTCCACAAAGCCATCGCCGATATTGCCCCGCACGATTCGAAAGAGACGTTTGAGGAAATGGGCTGCGAAGTGATCATGGATTACGCCAAGTTCACTGGCCCCAATTCGGTTGAAGTTGGTGGCCGCACACTGACGGCGCCGCGCATTGTTATCGCAACGGGATCAGGCCCATTCGTGCCGCCCATTCCGGGTCTTGATGAAGTGCCCTATCTCACCAATGAAAACCTGTTCGATCTGGAAGATCAGCCGGAGCATCTTGTCATTATTGGCGGCGGTGTGATCGGCATGGAAATGGCGCAAAGCTTCCGCCGCCTCGGCAGTGATGTGACAGTGATTGAGCCGGGCCATCCAATGGGCCGCGATGATCGCGATTCGGTAGAACTGGTGGTGAAGACCATGAAGGCTGAAGGCGTTCGGTTCGTGAACGGCAAGGGCGAGAAGGTTGCGCAAGGCCCCAACGGCGGGATCATCGTGACGACTGATGGCGGCGAGGATATTTTGGGTAGCCATCTCCTGATTGCGGTTGGGCGCAAGGCGCGCGTTACGGGCTATGGCCTGGAAGAACTGGGCATGGAACTGGGCCGCAACGGCATCAAGGTCGATGACCGCCGCCGGACAAGCCTCAAGCATATTTACGCCATTGGTGATTGCCGTGAAGGCCCGCGGCTGACCCATGTTTCAGGCTATGAAGGGTCCAATGCGGTGCTCGAAATCGCGCTCGGTTTGCCAGCCAAGGCGGATTTTCGCGCTTTGCCATGGTGCACCTTTACCGAGCCAGAAGTGGCGCAGATCGGCATGACGGAGACAGAGGCACGCGAAGAATATGGTGACAGGCTGACAGTGGTCAAAGAAGGCTTCGACCATAATGAGCGCGCCATTGCGGAAAGGCTGACCGAAGGGCATCTCAAAGTCATGCTGAAAGGAAAGAAAGTTGTCGGGGCAAGCATTTGCGCGGTGAATGCTGGTGAATTGCTGCTGCCGTTTTCCCAGATGATTACCGGCAAAGCGGGCACTTTCGATATGGGCGGGGCAATCATTTCCTATCCAACGCGCTCTGAAATCACGAAGGCCGCATCATTCAACGCCTGGGAGCCAACGGTGTTCGGCAAGTGGCCCAAGCGCTGGGTAAGCCTCCTTGCCAAAATGCGGCGCATGTTCTGATGGCAAGCAGGTCGCAGTCCCGAAATGCGCCCGCAGGCGCGTCGCCTTTTGCCGTGGAGGCAGAGCGGCTGAGCGAGGTGAAATTCACTGACCCGCAGGTGACGGCAGATGGCAGTCCGCGTGCGAGCGTTGCTCTCACACAGCTTGATACATTGTGGTTTGCCACGGGCACGCTGTGTAATCTTGCCTGCGCCAATTGCTATATCGAAAGCAGTCCGACCAATGACGCGCTGATCTATATGACGGCGGTCCATGTGGCGCGTTTTCTCGACGAGATCGCAAGCGCGCCTGAACGCTTACAACCCCGGGAAATCGGCTTTACCGGCGGCGAGCCGTTCATGAACCCGGATATCATTGCGATGATCGAGGATGGCCTTGCGCGCGGCCATGATGTGCTGGTGCTTTCCAATGCCATGAAGCCGATGCGGCGGCATGAGGCGGAATTGCTTCGATTGCGCGAAGCCTATGGCGACAAATTGACCGTGCGGGTTTCTATCGATCACCACACAAGCGAAGTGCATGAGGCTGAACGCGGACCCAAAAGCTGGCAACCGATGCTGGATGGCCTGCGCTGGCTGTCGCGCAATGGCTTCTCGCTCGCTGCAGCGGGGCGGCATCTGGGCGGTGAAAGCGACGCGCTGGCGCGCCAGTCCTATCGCCTGCTCTTCGAAGGTGAAGATATTGCGATTGATACCGCCGATCCTGCTCGGCTGGTGCTGTTTCCGGAAATGGACGCTGCTGCCGATGTTCCCGAAATCACCGAGGCGTGCTGGGGCATCCTGAACAAATCGGCGGATGATCAGATGTGCGCGACCAGCCGGATGGTCGTCCACCGCAAGGGCGAAGCTTCGCCGCGCGTGGTTGCTTGCACACTGCTGCCTTATGATCCCGGCTTCGATCTGGGCGCGACTGTGGGAGAGGCCGACCGCGATGTGCCGCTTAATCACCCGCATTGCGCTCGCTTTTGCGTGCTGGGCGGTGCAAGTTGTTCAGCCTAGGGCACTTTTTCAGGTGCTACGCGTAGTTCCATCATGATGGAACTCGCTCTCGCTTCCGCCGCATCACTCGCCTTGCTTTCCAGCGCCGCCCCCGCGCAGCGCTCTATTGACGGTACCTATCTCGACCAAGGCGGCTATGTCGAAATTACCGTAAGCCGCTGCGGGAACGCGCGGTGCGGAAATATTACCCGGATTGTGCGCCGCAAGCCGGGTGAGCCGAACAATGACGCCTACAACGACAATCCTGCTCTGCGTGACCGGCCCATCCTTGGCATTCGCATCCTGCAAAACCTGCGCTGGGAAGACGGCGCATGGCGCGGACGGGTGTACAATCCGGAAGATGGCGGCACTTACCGCGCTGTGGTCCGTCCGGGACGCGGCGGCACCCTGGAAGTGGAAGGCTGCGTCAGCCTGTTCTGCCGCGGTGTCACATGGACGCCCGCCAACTAATCGCGGACCCCCGCTAATGCTTGACCGAATCCGGCCTGCGATATAGATGGCCGCGCTTTACGGTATTGCCCTGTCCTCTAATGGTAAGTGTGCAGATAAATCAATCAAAACAGCTACTTAGCTCGTAAAAATTGCTTGAAATTGTGCGAATATGCACATATTGTCGCATAGATTTTGCGATGATTAGCTTTACCAGCGGAAAGGATTGCCTATATGGTCTGCTCGGCAGGAACGCTGTGAGTACAAAAAGGGAACAGGCGTAATGGATAGACCCTACACGCCACTAGCTTTTGCGAACGAGTTTATTGCGAAATCTGGGCCGTCGGGCTCGGTGCATATGAAACTCCAGAAGCTCGTGTACCTATGCTACGGTTGGTGGCTAGTTGAGCACGCTGAGCCAATTATAAACGAGGCTCCTGAAGTATGGAGGCACGGCCCAGTGTTCTCTTCCCTTTATGACGTATTCAAGGGTCATGGGCACCGACCGATAACCACCATGCAGCGCCACTTTTTCAGTCATGCACCTGATCGCGTCTATGATGCCGATCACGAGACTCATGATCTCATTAGCTGGGTGTGGGATCGCTATGGTGGCTACAGCCAATTCGCATTGTCAGATATGACCCATCAAGTTGGAACGCCGTGGTACGAAACTGCCAAAGAGCGAAACTTTAAGGTGCCAAAACACCTTGAGATTTCAAATGACGTAATTCGGACCCACTTCAAGGCAATTGCAACAGATAGAGGCTTCATTCACAATGGTGGATGAAGCCTCGGAGAATGCTGGCGAGCTGATCGAAATTGATCCGAACCCCACACCTTCCGAGGAATACCAAGACTTTGATGACCCTAAGCGGCAACTAGATCGACTGCGAGCAGAAGATTTCGCCGGAGATATTCAGGAAAAAAAGAAGTTCGCTTGGCATGCCTATCGTCTAGCGTGGACTTGGCTAGGCTTTTTGGTGGCCCTTACTTGGCTTCAAGCAGTGCCGGATTGGTTTCAATTTGAACTAGATGAATGGGCTTTTCGGATACTCTCCACTTCCGTTACAGCGGCGGTATTTGGCTTTGCCTATTTGATCGGAAAATACCTGTTCCCGTCTGGTGGTCGGGGCCAAGACTGAACGAATAGCCAGCAGCTAACTATCACGCCTGTCTTCTAACTAGAGGTCTGCGGTCGCCCCCACACACTCAATTAACAATGAGATGATTATCTCAGGTTATTATATTGTTTCGCGAGTGTGCTTTTGCGCGATCTCTCGAAACAGGTTGTATCCATGATTAGCTTATTTACATCAATGTTCGTCGCACATGCGACGGCGAAATCGTCGCACAGACTAGGTGAGGTACCGCTTGACCCGCAGAATTCTGCGGTTTAGAGGCCCCCGCAACTGCCCTGTCCTCTAATGGTAAGAGAGCGGACTCTGACTCCGTCAATCAAGGTTCGAGTCCTTGCGGGGCATCCAGCTTTTTGAAGCTGGCCTTTCCAACATGACTATCGCCCTATAGGGCCGGGGCCTCATTGGCTCAGAGGAGATTTGTGTGAGCGCTGAAGAAGAACGCCGGAAACGCGAGCTATGCGACGATAGCTTTTATCACGCCGATAGCGAGGCAGGATTTGCTGACTCCATTCCGGCCAGCACTCCGCAAACGCGCCACCCTGCCTACAAGCTGGCCTTCCGCGATACCGATTTTCTGCTGCGCGAAGAACTGCGCCCGGTCCGTTTCCAGCTTGAGCTGCTAAAGCCGGAAATGCTGCTGGACGAGGCTGGTGTCGGATCGACACTGGTCATGTACGGTTCCGCCCGAATTCCTGCGCCTGAAGAGGCGGACGCGAAGGTTGAAGAGGCCAAGAACGGGTCTGAATACGACCAACTCGTGGCAAGTAATTTGGCCGCGAAGGCGAAATATTACACCGAGGCTTACAAGCTGGCCAAGCTTTCGGGAGAGAAGGCCATCATCGAAGATGGGAAGCGCCAATTTGTTGTTTGTTCTGGCGGTGGCCCTTCGATCATGGAAGCCGCCAATCGCGGCGCGAGCGATGCTGGCGCAGAAAGCATCGGGCTGAATATTATCCTGCCGCATGAGCAGACACCCAACACCTATGTGACACCGTATCTGTCGCTCAATTTCCACTATTTCGCGCTGCGCAAAATGCACTTCCTGATGCGCGCGCGCGCCGTGGCGGTCTTCCCTGGCGGGTTCGGCACTTTCGACGAATTCTTTGAACTGCTTACGCTGATCCAGACAGGCAAGATGAAGCCATTGCCGATCCTGCTGTTCGGCAAGGATTTCTGGACACGCGTCGTAAACTTTGAAGCGATTGCCGAAGAAGGCACGATTTCGAAGAAGGATCTCGACCTGATTACCTGGTGCGAGACAGCCGATGACGCATGGGCGGCCATTGCTGAGTTTTACGATTTAGAGCGGTAATCGACCCTGATAACGGGCGCCATCATTCGATGTTCACAGCCGGATGCCCCAGTGGTCCGTTGCCAAAACCGAAACCGGGCGCGTGTTTCAGCGCTTCGCGCACGAATTTGCGAGCCTGCGCGACGGCCTCATCCAGCGGCAGTCCGTGCGCCAGATGTGTGGCGATTGCGGAGGATAATGTGCAGCCGGTGCCGTGGGTATGTTTGGTGACGATGCGCGCTTCGGTCCATACCGCATCGTCTATGCCGGGGCGCACCAGCCGGTCTTCCACCATCGGGCCATCGGCATCGCCGCCCTTGGCTAGATAGGCGACGTTGCGCTCCGCCATACCCGCCGCGCCGCCCAGCGCTTCCAGCTCTGGCACATTGGGGGTGGTCAGGATGGCAAGATCCATCAGCCATTCGAACACCTCTACCGTCGCAGGGTCCGCCAGCACCGATCCGCTGGTGGCGACCATTACCGGATCAAACACGATAGGGCAGGGCAAGTCTTCCAGCCTGTCCGCTACAACTTCGGCAATATCAGCGCTGCCGAGCATTCCGATTTTCACTGCGTCAACGCCGATGTCTTCCATGCAGGCATCCATTTGCGCCGCGACGAAATCGGGTGACATAGCCTCTACGCCGCGTACGCCGCGCGAATTTTGCGCGGTGAGCGCAGTGATGGCGGTCATGGCATAGCCGCCCAGCATGGTGATGGTCTTGATATCCGCCTGAATGCCAGCGCCGCCAGAACTGTCTGACCCGGCGATGGCAAGGATGCGGGGCGGGCGGCTGCTCAAGCTTTGAACTTCCGTTCCGCGCTCGCCGGATATTTCGCCAGCAAGTCTCGGCTGCGCGTGGGGCGATCCAGCAATTCTCCGCCGCAATTGGGGCAGACATCATCCACCGCTTCCGTGCAGGCAGCGCAAAAGGTGCATTCAAAACTGCAAATGAAAGCGCCCGGCAATTGCGCGGGCAAATCCGTGCCGCAGCGTTCGCAATCGGGCCGCATTTTCAGCATTAGATCGCCTTGGTTACCGCGTCGCAAATCTCATCCACCACGCGGTTGACCTGCGCTTCGTCATCACCTTCGGCCATGACGCGCACCAGCGGTTCGGTGCCGGATTTGCGGATGACCAAACGTCCGCTTCCAGCAAGCTCACTTTCGGCAGCAGCGATCACGTCCTTTACGGTTTGGGATTGCAATGGATCGGCATCGCCGTAGCGCACGTTTTTGAGGAGCTGCGGAACAGGATCGAAGACATGCAAAAGCTCACTGGCGGGTTTGCCAGTGCGCACCATCGCGGCGAGCACTTGCAGCGCGGCTACGGTGCCATCGCCGGTCGTGGCATGGTCCAGCAGGATCATATGGCCTGATTGTTCGCCGCCAACATTGTATCCGCCGGCCTTCATCGCCTCCAGCACATAACGGTCACCGACTTGCGTGCGCACAAGCTCAAGGCCTTTTCCCTGCAGGAACCGCTCAAGACCAAGGTTCGACATGATGGTGGAGACCACGCCTCCGCCGCGCAATATGCCGCGCGATGCCCAGCGGCTGCCGATCAGCGCCATGATCTGGTCGCCATCGACTTCCTGGCCCTTCTCGTCGATCACGATCAGACGGTCGGCATCGCCGTCCAGCGCGATACCTATGTCTGCGCCTTCTGCAACGACGCGGTCCTTGATGGCGGCCAGCGCGGTCGAGCCGACGCCGTCGTTGATGTTCTTGCCATTGGGCTCAACACCCATCGCGATGACCTTCGCGCCCAATTCCCAGATGGCGGTCGGCGTTACGTTGTAGGCCGCACCATTGGCGCAATCGACCACGATCTTCATGCCGTCGAGCCGCAGGTCGACTGGCAACGCACGTTTGACTGCGTGGATGTACCGGCCCCGCGCATCCTCAATCCGGCGGGCGCGGCCAATGGCGTCGCCTTCTGCCAATTCCTGCTGCAGTTCCATGGCAGATTCGATGGCTTCTTCGTCTGCATCGGACAGTTTGAACCCGTCAGGGCCAAACAGCTTGATGCCATTGTCGGGATAGGCGTTGTGACTGGCGGAAATCATCACGCCGATATCAGCACGCATTTCGCGGGTCAGCAGCGCGACGGCCGGCGTGGGCAGCGGGCCGGTCATGATCACATCCATGCCAACGCTGGTAAAGCCTGCGACAAGCGCGTTTTCCATCATATAGCCGGACAAACGTGTGTCCTTGCCGATCACCACGCGGTGCTTGTGATCGCCGCGCAGAAAATGGCGGCCAGCGGCCTGTCCAACTTTCATGGCGGTTGCTGCGTTCAGTTTCTTGCCATTGGCCCGGCCGCGTATGCCGTCGGTGCCGAAATATGTGCGTCCCATAGGTCTCTCTTAGCGTGAAGTGAGTGCGCGGCATGCATGCCGTCTTGCGTCCATCTTGTCACGCGCGAAGCGGATGGGCATTGTGCATCGGATTAATTCCCGCCCTCATGCAACTCCGGCGCGTTTCAGGCGTTGCCATGGCAAGATCAAGATTTTCAAAACAGGAAGGACGAAATCCCAATGGCTTTCACACTTATGCCGCTGCCCTACGACTCCGAAGCAATCGCTCCGGCAATTACAGCGGAAACATTCAGCTATCACCACGGCAAGCATCACCAAGCCTATGTGACCAAAACCAATGCGGCAATCGAAGGCACGGCCCACGCCGACAAGTCTTTGGAAGAGGTCGTTGCAGCTTCGCGCGGTGCCGATCAGGGCCTGTTCAACAATTCCGCACAAGTTTGGAACCACGGTTTCTACTGGCATTCACTTACACCAAGCAGCTCTGGCCCGAGCGGTGATCTGGCTGCCAAGATCGACGAAAGTTTCGGTTCGCTGGGTGAACTCAACGATCTGCTCAAGAGCAAGGGCGCAGGCCACTTTGCCAGCGGCTGGGTTTGGCTGGTGGAAAAGGACGGCAAGCTTGAAGTCGTCGATACGCACGACGCCGACACGGTTGCCGATCAGGGTGTGAACCCGCTGCTGGTCATCGACCTGTGGGAGCACGCCTATTACCTCGATCACCAGAACGCCCGCCCAAGCTACCTTGATGCGGTTGTTGACGGTCATCTCAACTGGGATTTCGCAGCCGACAATCTGGCGCGCGGTACGGTCTGGACTTACCCCGCCTGATAGGCTTCACAAATGATGCGAAAAGGCCCGTAGTCCAAATGGATTGCGGGCCTTTTTTGCGTTCAATCCTCGGTCTGTAAATCCAAGACATTGGCGGCAAATAAAGGCTCGCCAAACAGGAATCCGACGAGGTTGGGTCTGCCAAGGTGATCGACAAGTGCCGTAAGCGTCAGCAGAATCGGAACGGACAGCAACGCGCCCGCTACGCCCCAGATCCAGCCAAAATATGACAGCGCCAGCAGGATCGCGACGGGGTTCATGGTAAAACGTGCGCCCAGCACGCTGGGCGTGATCACATTGGCTTCAATCGTGTGCAGGCCCAGATAGGCTGCAACCGGTATTAGACCGACAAACACCGATTCAGCGGACCCCAAGCCGAACAGGCCAACCAGAACAACCATCAGCAGCGGGCCGACATAGGGCACAAAGTTAAGCAGCGCAGCCAGCCCGCCCCACATGATCGGCGCGTCCATACCCAAAGCCCAAGCCCCCAGTGCGACTACGACGCCGACGCAGGTATTGATCAGGCCAACGGTCAGAATATAGGCCGCCACCCGGTCTTGCACTTCACGCATGGCGCGCGCGGCTTTCAGACTGGATCCGACTTGCTGGCGTTCAAGCAGCAAACGGCGGCGCAGGCGCACGCGCGCCTCGATCATGAAAAAAGCCAGCAGGAAGGTCAGCAACACCTCAAGCAATACGGTAGGTGTCGCCAAGGCAAGCTGTTCAAGCATCGTCGGGCTGGCCAGCACAACCTGTTGCGCGCCATCGCCGGTGAGGGCCGCCAATTGCCGGTTGATCTCCGCCACCCAGGCGAAAGTCATCTGTAAGTCGCTGAAGTGTTCACCGACTTGCCGGGCCATGTCCGGGATTTCGTCAAACAGCGTAATTGCGGGCGTCAGGACAGCCGTAAGCGCAAGCGCCAGAATAGCGAAGAAAACCAGCAGCGCCATTAGCGAGGCGATGAAATTGGGAATGCCCCATTCGGCCAATTTGTCCGCCAAAGGTGACAGGATGATCGTTACGATCAGTCCTGCGACCAGCGGCAGAAACACGACTGAACCTATCGACAATACGAAAGGCAGGGCGAGGAACAGACCGATCGCCAGCAAAACCACCAGCGCTGAAATCAGCCGCACTTCTTGCGCGGCAAAGGTCAACGGGCTGGGGTCTGAAGGGCCCGGCTGTTTTGTGCTTTTATTATCCCGTGATGCGGTCAACGCGCGGTCCCCGTGCAATGCCCCCGCCATGCACTGGCGATGGCCTATTTGTTTGTCGCTGCCGCTTCTCCGCGGCCTGCGGCGACCTCATCCAGCTCTTGCAAGATTGCGCGATGGGCTGAGGGATCGCCAATTGCGCGGTCGGGGATGTCTCCATCCTGAATCATGCTGGACAATGCAGCACGGGCGCGTCCCACTCGGCTCTTGATCGTGCCAACGGCGCAGCCGCAGATATTGGCTGCTTCCTCGTAAGAAAATCCGCCAGCACCAACCAGTAGCAATGCCTCGCGCCGTTCAGGCGGCAAGGTCAGCAGAGCGCGGTGAAGATCAGACAGATGGATCGGTTCTTCCTGCCCTGCCGGAGCAGTCAGAATACGCTCAGCCACACCTTCATCATACTCACCGCGAAAGCGATTGCGTCGCATATCGGTGAGGTAGGCGTTGCGCAGGATTACAAAAGTCCATGCGCGCATGGATGTGCCGGGCTCAAACCGTTGCTGCGCGGCCCAGGCCTTCAACAGCGCCTCCTGCACCAGGTCATCGGCCATATCAGGACGACCACAAAGGCCGCGCGCAAAGGCGCGCAGATGCGGGACAACCTCGGTCAATTCCCGCTTGAAGTCGCGTTTGTCTTGTTCGCTGCGCTCCGGCAGCTCACGTTTGGTTTCAGGCTTGCTCATTAACTTTCGTCACCGTCCAGCTTTGAAAGCAGGTCCTTGAAGCTGTCCGGCAAAGGTTCATCCAGAACGCTGTCGTAAAGGCGTTTCAATCCGGAAGTCCAATCGGGATCACTCGGGGTGCAGCCTTCTGCTGTTTGCGTAAGCGGTGCAACCTTCTTCTCGTCCTCTGGGGATGTCATTGCAATGTAGTATCCTGTGGGCGCTGCCGGGGCAATTGGCTTTGGGAACAGCCGGCGCGCGTTTGTGTTGTTGTGTGAAATCGGAACGAAATGCTGCGCGTCCGGTTCCCCGGATAACGAGTTTCGCACAATTGCGCAGATAGATTGCTGGCCACAATATCGGCTGAGGAGTGATTTTGCAGCAGCAGAACGGCCAGAGAAGCAGGACGAAACGGTGGCTGCTGCGCTATCCGCGCGCCATGCCGCTTGGCATATTTTGCCTGATCGCTGCGATCACGGTCGTCAGTATTTTCGCCATCGAGAATGGTCAGAAGCAGCGTGACAATGCCCAGCTGAGCGCGCGAGCAACGGCTATCTCTTCAGCGCTGGAACGGCGCGCCAATGCCAGCAGCGCTTACCTGCGGGCTGGCGCGGCTTTGCTTTCGACCATGGACGACGTGCCGCCAGAAGATTTCCGCCGCTTCGTGTCGGAACTGCGTTTGGATGCTGACTATCGCGGCGCAGAAGGCATTGGCTGGGCGCGTGTCGTTACGCCGTCGCAGGTGGACGACTTCAACGCGAATGCTGCGCAATCATCTGCCAGCGGCTATGAACTTTACCCGCGCCCCGATGGCAGCCAGCCAATTGCGCTGCCCGTAACCTATCTGCAGCCCGATACAGAGCGTAATCGCCGGGCTTTGGGTTTTGATATGTACTCCGAACCCGTGCGCCGCGCAGCAATGCTGGAAGCGGAACGCACCGCAAGGCCGACTGCGAGCGACATGGTGGTCTTGCGGCAAGAGGGTGATCTCGAATCGCCAGGCTTTCTTATATTTATGCCGGTTTTTGAAGCGCGTGCAGGTGGCCGTGCCCTGAAAGGCTTCATCTACAGCCCTTTCAACGCAGAGGATTTTCTGCAGAGCGCGCTCGAATTGGAAGATGCCGGCGCATACGGTGTGCGGCTTTACGATGGGATTCCAAGCGAAGATGCCTTGTTGGTCGCCACAATTGACGGTGACACCGAAGATTTGAGGCAAGTTAGTCAGACAGTCACAATCGCCAACAATCCGTGGGTTTTGGTCACCAGCGAACGCTACGCTCCGGGCCTTGCTGGTCTGTCCATGGCTACCCTGATCTTCGGCCTGTTGGTGGCTGCGTTGCTTATGCTGCTGATGCGCATGTTGACGCAGCAGGCGCAGGAAGACGAGGCATCTCTCAGGTGGTTTGAAGAGCAGGCATCAATTCGCAATTCCCTGACGCGGGAGCTTAACCACCGTGTTAAAAATACCCTCGCCAATGTTCTTTCCATCATTGCGCTCACGCGCAGGCGAGCAGATTGTGTAGAAAATTTCGCAACTTCGCTGGATGGCCGCATTCGCGCACTATCGGCGACCCATGACTTGCTGACGCAATCGGATTGGGGGCTGACCCCGGTTTATGATGTTATCCAAGCCGAATTGCTGCCCTATGCACAGGGCGGAGATCGAAAGGTTGCCATGAGCGGGCCTGAAGTTGAGCTGGCGCCCAATGATGCACTGTCGCTGGGGCTCGCCGTGCATGAACTTGCCACCAATGCCGCGAAATATGGTGCGCTGAGTGAAGCAGAGGGCAAAGTCACGATCGATTGGACTTTGATAGAGCCGACGCTGGTGCGCGTCGAATGGCTGGAGCGCGGGGGCCCCCCGGTTCCGCAGGAACGCAGCCGCGGCTTTGGAACTGATCTGAT
>Ga0115029_1001054_pt1 | contig 21784 bp, 18 predicted proteins | sample SidtaG_3_FD_87297 | JGI IMG/M metagenome (GOLD analysis project Ga0115029, IMG submission 87297) | Marine algal microbial communities from Sidmouth, United Kingdom - Sidmouth_Asex1 metaG | ecosystem: Host-associated > Algae > Red algae > Unclassified | place: Sidmouth, United Kingdom | collected... | reverse complement strand
GCGTGGTGGTGCTCGGCGGCGGCGACACGGCCATGGACTGCAACCGCACCGCCATCCGTCAGGGCGCGGTCTCGGTCAGCTGCGCCTACCGTCGCGACGAGGCCAACATGCCGGGCTCCAGGCGCGAGGTGGCCAACGCCAAGGAAGAAGGCGTGCAGTTCCTGTGGAACCGCCAGCCGGTGGCGATCGTCGATGACGGCAACGGCCATGCGGCCGGGGTGAAGGTGGTCACCACCCGGCTGGGATCGCCCGATGCGCGCGGACGCCGCATGCCCGAGGTGGTCGAGGGCACCGAGGAGGTGATCGAGGCGGATGTGGTGCTGATCGCGTTCGGGTTCCGTCCCAGCCCGGCCGCCTGGCTGGAGGACTTCGACGTGCGGACCGACGATCGGGGGCACGTGATCGCCCCCGAAGGCCAGACCGCGATGCACGCCACCACCAACCCCAAGGTGTTCGCGGGCGGCGACATGGTGCGCGGCTCGGACCTGGTGGTCACCGCCGTGTTCGAGGGGCGCAACGCCGCCCAGGGCATCCTGCACCGCCTGGCCAACACCGACGCCGCCTCGCGCCGCACGGCGTAAGGGCCCTTCCCTCATCCTTATCCGCAAGACGTACCCGATCATGAGCGCGCCGCTTCAGAACGATCTCTACCTTCGTGCCCTGGCGCGCGAGTCGGTACCGCGCACGCCGGTGTGGGTGATGCGCCAGGCCGGGCGCTACCTGCCCGAATACCTGGCCACGCGCAGCAAGGCGGGCGACTTCATGACGCTGTGCTCCACCCCGGAGCTGGCCTGCGAGGTGACGCTGCAGCCGATCGACCGGTTCGACCTGGACGCGGCCATCCTGTTCTCCGACATCCTGACCATTCCCGACGCGATGGGGCTGGGGCTGCACTTCGAGGCCGGTGAGGGGCCGAAGTTCTCGAACCCGGTGCGCACCCGCGCCGATGTCGAGAAGCTGCCGGTCCCGGACCCGTCGGATGAGCTGCGCTACGTCACCGATGCGGTATCGCTGATCCGCCGCGAGCTCGACGGGCGGGTGCCGCTGATCGGCTTCTCGGGCAGCCCCTGGACACTGGCCACCTACATGATCGAAGGCGGCGGCAGCAAGGACTTCGCCAAGGTGAAGGGCATGCTGTTCAGCGAACCGGCGCTGCTGCACCAGCTGCTCGACAAGACCGCCCGCTCGGTGATCGCCTACCTGAACGCGCAGGTCGAGGCCGGCGCCCAGTCGCTGATGGTGTTCGACACCTGGGGCGGTGCCCTGTCACCGGCCAACTACCGCGCCTTCTCGTTGCAGTACATGCAGCAGATCGTCGACGGCTTGACGCGCGAGGCCGATGGTCGGCGCGTGCCGGTGGTGCTGTTCACCAAGAACGGCGGCCAGTGGCTGTCCGAGATGGCCGACACCGGCTGCGACGGGCTGGGCGTGGACTGGACCACCGATCTGGCCGATGCGCGGGAGCGCACCGGCGACCGCGTCGCGCTGCAGGGCAACCTGGACCCCTCGGTGCTGTACGGCTCGCCCGAGTCGATCCGCGCCGAGGTGCGCACCGTGCTCGACAGCTACGGCGAGGGTCCCGGTCACGTGTTCAACCTGGGCCACGGCATCCACCAGCACGTGAACCCGGAGCACCTGGGCGTGATGGTGGAGGCGGTGCGCGAACTCAGCGCGCGCGACTGAGAAGGCCACCGAGGGCGCGCGACTGATCGCGCGCCCGCGTCACGGTCCGCAGCCTTTCATCCGGCCTCGGTGACGTCGGCCAGCGACCTGAACCAGGCGCTGACGAAGGCCAGCACGTCGTCGACGTCCACGCGCCCGTTGCCGTCTATGTCGGCGATCGCCAGATACACCCCCTCGCCGACGCTTTCCCGGTAGGCGCGCAGGAACGCCCGGTAGTCCTGCCGGTCCACCGAGCCGTTACCGTCCAGGTCCGCCGGGTTGCCCGATGTCGCGGGCGCCAGCGCCACGCTGACCAGCACCGGGTCGTGATCGCTGCCGCGCGCGGCGCTGGCCGGAAACTCCACGTTGACGTGCACCACGTCGACATCGACGCCGTCGGCGAGCGCCCCCGACACCAGCACGTGATCGATCTGCTGCGAGTTGCCCTGGAAGATGAACGAGTAGCGCTCGGTCTCGTCGATCGATGCGGTGGTGTTGGTCAGCCTTGCGCCCAGCAGGTCCTGCACCGGCGAGACGAACTCGAACTCGTTCAGGTCGCCGAGCACCATGATCGCGGCCTGCGCATCCTCCGCCAGTCGTTCGGCCACGAAGTCGTCGATGGCCTCGGCCTGCAGCCGGCGCTCGTCCAGCGAGCCATTCACGTCGACGTTCTCCTGCAGCGCCTCGAACGGTTGGGCGGTGCCCAGGATCGGCGCCGAGCCGCTCTTGGACGACAGGTGGGCGTTGACCAGCGTGAGCGTGCGCTCGTCGGCCCGGAACTCGGCCACCAGCGGGATGCGGCTGCCGAAGAACGGGTTCATGGCGTCGACCGCCTGATCCTCGGGGTCGACCAGCGGCATCGCCTCGCCGACCTGCTCGACCCGCGCCGGGTCGTACAGGTAGGCCACGCGAATGTTGCCGCCGGGCTGGCCGCCGACCGAGCCGGGCACCAGTCCGGGCGTGTCGATGACGGCGTAGACCGGACCGCCCGCCGCCACCACCGCATCGGCCAGCGCCTGCAGCGTACCGAGCGCCGAGGTCAGCTCGTCCTGCTGCGAACCGTTGTCGTCCTGGATCTCCTGCAGCGCCACGATCGCCGGGGCGCCCAGGTTGGTCACGATGTGACCGGCGATCGTCTCGAAGCGCCCGTCCGCCACGTCGGTATCGCCATCGTCATCGTTCGGGTCCAGGTTGAGCACGTTGTAGGTGGCGACCGTGATCCGGCCCTGGCCGGTCTCGACATCACCGATGTTCGGCTGCACCGGCGATGCCTGCACGAGCCCGAACGGCTCGGTCGGAATGACCTCGAAGTTGCCGAAGCCGTAGCCGATCACGCCGGTGACATCCGCCAGCTGTGCGCCGGTGGCCACGGAGGGCAGCTCGAAATCGGCCAGCACGCCGTCGTCGACATCGATCTGTATCTTCTCCGGGTTGAAGTCGTCGGGCGCGATGTTCAGCGTGCCGCGCTCGCTCAGCCCGGTGGCCGCGGCGCCGCCGTCGGCGACGGTGAACAGTTCGCCGAAGCGGTTGGTGGGCGCGATCGAAAGCGGCGTCGGCACCGTGACGCGCATGGCCTCCAGCGATTCGAAGTAGTCGATGCCGTCGCTGGCCGGGTCGAAGCTTGCGAACGCATCATCGTCGATGTTCTCGGTCGGCGCGGCGCGCCCTGCCAGGCCCATGACCACCGGGGCCGGCAGATCGGCGGTGCCTAGCACCTCCACGGTGGCACTGCCCAGCTGGGTGGTCGACAGGTTGCGCGATCGGCTGCCGCCGGGCGTGAACTCGCCGACCTCCCCGCTCAGGCGCAGCCGCTGGCCCACCGTCACCGCAGGCTCGGCGCCGGTGAACACCAGCAGCGCATCCGAGGTCGCCTCGTCGCCGTCGCCCGTCGGATCCTGCACGTAGAAGCCGTTGCTGTCGACCGCGGTGACCACGCCCTCGACGATCACGTTCTCGCCCACCAGCGCACTGACGTGCCCGGCCCCCTGGATCGCCATGATCGTGGTCGACGTCGCCATGTCCGGATCCGGATCCGGATCCGGGTCCGGGTCCGGATCGACACCCGCACCCGAGGTGGGCGTCTGCGACGGATCGGGTACCTCGAACGCCAGCTTCGAGAATGCATCCGCCCCGTCGGGCACGCGCGAGAAGCCCGGCGCGACGTTTTCGCCGTCCGGCTTGAAGTTCAGGTCGGCGGCGATCGGCTGTCCGGCCACGTTGGCGGCATCGCCGTCCCCCCCGTCGCTCAGGAAGGCGTTCTGGCGCACCGCGCCGGCGGCATCGGCCATGACCAGCGTGTACGAGCTGTTCTCGATCGCGTTCGCCGGCAGGTCCTGGTCAGCCCGCACCGTGAACAGCGCCTGCGCACGCGGGTTGGCGAACAGGTAGAACCCGCCCGGCGCCAGGGTCGTGCCGAGAGGGACGGTGTAGGGGCTCTGCCCGTCCAGCGTCCCGAAGTCGTCACCGGCATCGCTGTCGTACAGCGTGACGGTCCAGCCGCCGATGTCGGTGGCCCGCTCGCCGCGGTTGTACAGCTCGATGTACTCGGCATCGACCCCGTCGGTGCTGCCGAGCACTTCGTTGATGACGACGTCCGCGTGTGCGGAACCCAGGCCGGCGATGGCGCCGGAGACCGCGATCGAAAGAACGGTGCGCAACATGAAGCGTGATCCTTGCCCAAATGTACCGTGACAAATATCACATTTCCAGGCGCTGCCCGCCTCAGCCCTCCGCCAGTCGTCGAAGCACCACCAGCACCACGACGCCGCAGGCGATCACCCAGGCGGTGGAGGCGCGCAGGGCGATCAGGCCGGCCACGATCGATGCGACCAGCTCGGCCGGCCCGCCGAGCAGGATGGCGGGCGCGATCAACGCGCCCAGCACCGCCACCGGCACCGCCTGCAGCGCCGCTTCCACACGCGGGTGCAGCGGCGTGAAGCGCACCAGGATCAGGTGCCCGCCCACCCGCGTCAGGAACGCCATGAAGGCGGCCACCAGGATCAGCGCGGTCAGCTCGCCGTCGCTCACGGTTCGCGCTCCGAACCGTGCGTCGCCGGCGCACGCCACACCGCGACCGCCAGCCCGGCCAGCGCACCGCCCAAGATGTGATAAGGCGCCCCGATGGTCAGGTGCACGGCGATCGATCCGGACACCGCGGCCCCCAGCACCGGCAGGAAGCCGGACGAGGAGCGAAACCCCATCAGCAGCCCCAGAAAGTACAGCGGCAGCACGTAGTCCAGCCCCCAGCGCGCAGGTTCGGGGATCAGCGCACCGAACGTCATGCCCAGCGCGTTGGCCAGCATCCACACCGCGTACACCGACGCGGCGTAGCCGAAGTACCACGCCGGCCCGAGCGATGTCGTGGCGCGCGCGCGCTGCTCGCCGGCGGCGAACACCGGATCGACCATCAGCGCGAACGCCAGCCCCTTCTGCCACGTGGAGAAGCGTTGCAGGTGACGCCCCAGCGCCGCCGAATACAGCACGTGCCGAAAGTTGATCGCCAGCATCGCCAGCAGGATCGCGAACGGCGATATCGACTGCCCGAGCATCTCCAGCATCAGGTACTGGCTGGCACCGGCGTAGATGGTGCCGCTGGCCAGCATCGTCTGCCACGGGGTGAACCCTGCGGTGATCGCCAGTGCACCGAACAGCATGCCGAACGGCACGATGGCCGGCAGGATGGTCAGCGATGCCAGGCTGCCGGCGAGCGCTTCACCGCGCCCGGGAGGCGTCTTGCTCAAGCGTCGTCCGGCTGCAGCGACTCGGGCACCTCGACCCCTTCCTCGCCCAGGCGCTCGCGCACCGCCTGCAACCAGGCATCGGTGTCGATCTTGCGCTCCAGGCCGTTGGCGTTCATGTAGCGCACCTTGCCGAACACCTCACGTTCTGTCCATGCCCGATCGTGCAGACCGAACACCCAGGCCACGTTGGCGTAGCTGTTCGAATCCCGCCCGTCCAGGAAGTAGCGGTTGTTGAGCCACAGCAGCGTGCGATAGGCGTACTCGGGCGTGTTGCACCAGCCGATCACCCGCTTGCCCCAGTACATGCGCAGGTGATTGTGCAGGTAGCCGGTGTGCTTCATCTCCAGCATGGCCGCGTTCCAGTACGGATCGTCGGTGGTGGCCTCGTCCAGCTCGTCGCGGGTGTAGCGCTTCTCGCGCTCATCGTCGCGGTGCTCGGCCAGCGTGGTGGTGGCCCAGTCCGGCAGCTCGGCGAAGCGGTCGTAGTCGGGGGTGTACCAGGTGTAATTGCGCGTCAGTTCGCGCCGCACGATCAGTTCCTCCAGGAAGGCTTCCTTGTCCTCGTCGCTGCCGGAACTCGCCCGTTGCACCTTGTCGACGATCTCGCCGATGCCGATCTGCCCGAAATGCAGATACGGCCCCAGTTCGCTGCTGTCGCGCCTGGCAGGATCGGGATCACGCGCCGCATAGCCGTCCAGCGATTGCCGCAGGAACCGGGTCAGCCGCTTGCCGGCCTCGCCCGGGCCGCCCTTGAAGCGCGTGACACGCGGCACCGAACGGTCGATGTCCAGGGCCGCCAGCAAGGCCTCCGGGTCCGAGAAATCGCACGCGTCGTCGATATCGAGCGACAGCGAACTCTTGCCGGGTGCCCGCAGTCGGACGCGCTGCAGCTGATCGTCCCGGTGCGCGTCGATCTTCTTGCGAATGGTGCGGGCGGCGTATTCGCGCTTGTCCGATGCCAGCTCGACCGGCACCGCGACATCGCTCTCCACCCGCAGCAGCGGAACGTCCAGGCGCTTCGCCAGGGCCTCGCGCCAGCCACGTGCCGGCTGCAGGTAGGCGGTGTCGGTGATCACCAGCGCCGCCTCGTCGGCCAGGGTCGCGATCGCCTCGACCGGATCGCCGCGTCGCCCGATCAGGCGGACGTCGTGCTCGGCCAGGATCGCGCAGGTTTCGGCCAGGCCCTCCAGCATGAACGCGAACGGGCGCTCGCTGGCGTCCGGATAGTCGTCATCGACCACGAACGCGGCGATCAGCGGTACCGACAGGTCATCGGCCCGCTGCACCGCCAGCGCCAGCGCCGGATTGTCGTCCGCACGCTGCGAGGACTGCATCCAGTACAGCACGAAGGCGGCGTCTTCGCGCACCTCGGCCTCGCTCATCGCGTGTACGCGAGCATCGTCTGTGGTCATGGCGTCGCAGCTTGCCGGGACACGCCCGCATCGTGCGATCGACGGAAAATGCTGCCCGGCGTTCGGCCCCACGACGGACCCGTTGTCACATTGCCGGGTGATACTGCCACCACCCTTTCCGCGACCCCCGAGTCACATGTCGATCACCGCACAGAATTTCCCGCACCCGAATGGCCTCGTCCTGTTCCTGGCCTTGCTGCCGGGCGGCATCGCGCTGGCCGCCCCGTCCGGCGAGCTGGTGTTGTACACCTCCCAGCCGAACGCCGATGCACAGGCTACCGTCGATGCGTTCCAGGCGCAGTACCCCGACGTCGAGATCGAGTGGTTCCGCGACGGCACCACCAAGGTCATGGCCAAGCTGCGCGCCGAGATCGCCGCCGGCGATCCGCGACCGGACGTGCTGCTGATCGCCGACAGCGTGACCATGGAGTCCCTGGAGAGCGAAGGCCATCTGATGCCGCATCCGGAGGCGGACATCGATGCCTACGACCCGGGTCTGATGGACGACGAGCACCACTGGTTCTCCACCAAGCTGATCACCACCGGCATCGTCTACAACACCGCCGCGACCATGGTTCCGGAAAGCTGGGCGGACCTGCTCGGTCCCGAGGCCGAGGGGCAGATCGCGATGCCCTCGCCGCTGACCTCGGGCGCCGCCACGATCCATCTGGCCACGTTGACCGGCAACGAGGCGCTCGGCTGGAACTACTACGAGGGCCTGGCCGAGCAGGACGCGCTGGCCCAGGGCGGCAACGGCGGCACCTACAAGGCGGTGGCAGGGGGCGAGAAGCTGTACGGCTTCGTGGTCGACTTCCTGCCGATCCGCAACAAGGCGGACGGCGCGCCGGTCGAGTTCGTGTTCCCGAGCGAGGGCGTCTCGGCGGTCACCGAGCCGGTGGCCATCCTGAGCACCGCCGCCAACCCGGAGGCGGCCAAGGCGTTCGTGGACTTCCTGATCTCGGCCGACGGCCAGCAGCTGGCGGCCGACATGGGTTACCTGCCGGCTCACCCGGACATCGCACCGCCGGCAGGCTTCCCGGCGCGTGATCAGATCACGCTGATGCCGTTCGATCCGGCCCAGGCGCTGCGGGACGAGCGCGACAACAAGGAGCGCTTCATGGAGCTGTTCGGCGGTTGAGCACGGTGCGCAAGAGCCACAGCTGATCGTCGCCCCGTCCGTCACCCTGGCCGGATCGTCGCGCGCGAGCGAGCGCGCCACGCTGCTCGTCCTGCTGCTGGTGGTCTCGTCGCTGTGCGGACTGCCGCTGCTGGCGCTGCTGCGCCTGGGCGCCCTGCCCGACACCGCGACAGGATCCCCGCTGCAGGCGATCGCCGAGACGTTGTCCAGCCGGTCGGTGCAGCGCGCGCTGTGGCAGTCGCTGTACAGCGCCGCGCTGGCGGCGTTGCTGGCGACCCTGATCGGTGCCGCGCTCGCCCTGATGCTGACGCTGGGGCGGGTGCGAGCGCGCGGCGTGCTGGTGTTCCTTCTCCTGCTGCCGATGATGATCCCGCCGCACGTCACGGCCATCGCCTGGACCCAGGCGCTGGGCCCCGCCAGCAGCCTGCTCGGCTGGTTCGGCCTGGCCCCGCCTGCCGGCAGCGCGAACCCGATCCAGAGTCCGGCAGGACTGGTGGCGCTGCTCACGCTGCAGCACCTGCCGATCACGCTGCTGCTGGTGCAGACCACGCTGCGCGGGTTGCCTTCGGACCTGGTCGATGCGGCCCGCATGGCAGGCGCGGGTCCTGCCGCCCTGTTGCGCCGCGTGCTGCTGCCGCTGCTGGTCCCATCGCTGGTGGCCGCCGCCACGCTGTCGTTCATCGCAGCCCTCGGCAACTTCGGCATCAACGCGCTGATCGGCATCCCGGCCCGCTTCACCACGCTGCCGGTGCTGATCTGGCAGCGCTTGTCCAGCTTCGGCCCGAGCGTGCTGGGCGAGGTCGCCACGCTGGCGGCGATCCTGGCATTGCTGGCATTGGTGCTGGTGCTGTTCTCGTGGTGGTGGCTGGCCCGCGCCCGACGGGCCATTCCCGCCTCCGGCAGCACGCTGGGCGACCGGTCGAACGTTCGACACGGTGCACCGGGAGCCGCCGAGCTGGTGCTCTGGTCCTTCACGCTCGCAGCACTCGGCTTTCCCCTGCTGTCGCTGGTCACCGGTTCGCTGGTGCCCACCTACGGCGTCGCGCTGGACGCCTCCACCGTGACGTTGCGCCATTTCATCGAGGTGTTCGGCCAGTCGGTGACGCTGCGCGCGTTCGGCAATTCGGCCTTCGCCGCCAGCCTGGCCGCGGCGCTGATCGCGCTGGTGTCGATTCCATTGGCACATTTCATCGGTGGCAACGGTGCGGCCAACCGTCGGCTGGCCTCGTTCGCCGCGGTGCAGGCGGACCTGGCCTACGCGGTGCCCGGCCTGGTGATGTCGGTGGCCTTCATCCTGGTGTTCCTGAAACCGCTGCCGATCGTGAACCTGTCGCTGTACGGCACGCTGAGCCTGATCGTGCTGGCCTACCTGGCGGTGTTCCTGGCGGTGGGCCTGAAGCCGGTGGCCAGCGCCGCCGGGCAGCTGGACACCACGCTGGACGAGGCCGCGCGCGTCAGCGGCGCCGGCTTCGGCCGGCGGATGGGCCGGATACACGGCCCGTTGCTGCTGCCGGCCGCCCTGTCCGGTGCGGTGCTGGTGTTCCTGACCGCCTACAACGAGATCACCGTCTCGGCACTGCTGTGGTCCAGCGGCAACGAGACCATCGGCACCGTCATCTTCAACTACGAGGACGGGGGGTACACCACGCTGGCGGCGGCGATGGCGGTGCTGACCGTGGCGGCGACCGTGGTGCTGATGCTGGGATTGTCGCGGCTGGCGCGGCGGTTGCCGAGGGGGGTGGTGCCGTGGGTGTGACGGACGGTTTCCGTCCAACGTGTGAGGTTCGTTCGAAATCCAACGCGCGTTGCGTTTTCCAGCCCTGCACAGGCGATCGTGCGCACGCCCGGTACCGAACGGATCTTTTTCGTGATCCTCAATACAGCGTATCGCGCAGCCTCGCGGGCAGATTTCGGCAACGTGCTTCGCTCGACCCGCCGCCCGGGATCCCAGAGCCCGGAACGCATCAGTGCCCGTCCGCACTGGACGTAGACCGTGTCGATCGCGATCAGCAGCACCGTCGTCGGCGGCCTTCCACTCACCTCGAAGCGTTTCAGGAACTCGGCATCGCACGAGATCGTTGCGCGTCCGTTCACGCGCAGCGACTCGTCGCAGCCGGGAATCAGGAACAGTAGCGCCACCCGCGGGTCGTGGACGATGTTGCGCAGGCTGTCGATGCGGTTGTTGCCGCGCCGGCAGGGTTCGCCGCCGTCACCGCGGACCAGGTACCGGTGTAGCCGAGCATGTCCTGCACCGTCCAGCATCGCTCGATCGAAAGCGTCGGGAACGCACGTTCGGTGAACGGGAAATCGAGCGAGCGATAGCCGTTCTCGACGTGCGCCCGACCGGCGGGCCAGAAGCTTCTCAAGGGGTGATCGGCGTACAGCGCGGCGAAGCGGCGACCCGCATCCCGGTCGAGTTCGGGCACGCCGTAGCAGACGAGCGCGAGCATCGCTCCCGGACGGCCGACACGACGCGCTTCTGCGTAGAAGGCGGGCAGGTCGAACCAGTGCGCCGCCTGCGCGGCCACGACCAGATCGACCGTGGCGTCGGACAGTCCGATCCGCTCGGCCGGTTCGATCGCGTAGGTCACCCGTTCGTGCGCCGTGGCATGCCGGATCTGCCCATCGCCCGGGTCGGTGGCCGTGACGCGTGCGAAGCGTCCGGCCAGCAGCACGGAGAGCTGGCCGGAGCCGCAGCCGACATCGAGCGCGTGATCGTGCCCGGAGCAGGCGTGCGCCAGCGCCTCGGCAAGCTCGGGCGGGTAGTCCGGCCGATGCCGGGCGTAGCCGGCACCGGCGGTGGCGAACGGGTTTCGTGATCCGGCGGCGGCGGACACGGTGGTGGCGTCGTCGATCATCTCGATTTCCCGATTCGGTCGACGATCAAGAGGCGTGACGTGCCGCTCGGGGGCTCGGGTCCCTCGCGGCCGCCATCGCCCAGGCATCATCCACCTGCAACACGACCGGCCGCTGCAACTCGCCCGGCGCCGCCGACCGGGCGACCACCGTTTCGCCCCCCTCCAACTGCACGTGCACATCGTGGTGCGATCCCCTGAACAGCGACTGTCGCACCCGGCCGTGCAACTCGCCCGACGCACCCGGCTGACCGTCCAGGCGGACCGCCTCGGGCCGTAGCAACAGCCTCACCTCGCCCGATGGCAACGTGTCGGGAGCGCGGGCGAGCAGCGAACCCTGCCCCACCGCCACTTCGACGCCGGCGTCGATAGTGTCGCCAGTGCGGAAGCCGCTTCGCTCGGCGACACGACCGGCCAGCAACGACCCCTCGCCGACGAAGCCTGCCACCACCGCATCCGCCGGCTCGCGGTACAGCGCCTGCGGCGAGGCGACCTGACGGACACGGCCCGCGTCCAGCACCGCGATGCGATCGGCCAGCGCCATCGCTTCACGCTGGTCGTGGGTGATGTACAGCACCGTGGCACCGCTGTCGCGCTGCACGCGGGCCAGCTCGCCCTCCATGGCGGTGCGCAGGTGAGGGTCGAGATTGGCGAGCGGCTCGTCCATCAGGATGATGCCGGCGCGCTGCGCCAGGCAACGCGCCAGGGCGACGCGCTGGCGCTGCCCGCCGGACAGCTCGGCCGGGGTGCGGGCGGCCAGCGCGGTGAGTCCGACCGCCTGCAGGGATTCCGCCACCACGCGCTCGGACTCGGCGCCACGGATGCCGGCCACCTGCAGCGGGAAGCGGGCGTGCGCCGCCACGTCCATGTGCGGCCACAAGGCATAGGACTGGAACACCACGCCCACGCCGCGCGCCTCGCCTTCGACGAACACGCTCGGGTCCGCGACCGTGCGTTCGCCCAGCACGATGCGTCCGGCGTCCGGTCGGTCCAGACCGGCGATCAACCGCAGCAGCGTGCTCTTGCCGCAGCCGGAGGCGCCGAGCACCACGAAGAATTCGCCCGGCTCGACCTCCAGCGTGATGTCGTCGAGAGCGGTCGTGTCGCCGAACCGGCGGGTCAGGCCTTCGATGCGGATTCGGCGCATGCGCGTGGCGCGTCCCGTCGGCCGATCGACGCCGGACCGACTCCGATCTCTCAGCGTACCGAGATGGTATCGAGCACGTCGCTGACGCCCTCCACCTGTCGGCTGATACGTACCGCTTCGGAGGCGGCACTGCTGGAGGTGGTCGAGCCGCTCAGCCGGATCCGGTTGTCCTGCAGCTGAACGACCTTGATCTGCTGGTTCATGGTCATCGGCGTGGCCGCCAGCACGTCGGCCACGCGTGCTGACAGGGCCGAGCCGTCGAGCGCTGCCGGGCCGGCACCGCCCTTGTCCTGCCAGTCGATCGAGGAGACGGTATCGTTCAGAGCCTGGCAGCCGCTCAGCAGCGCCGTGGCTAGCAGCAAGGCGGACAGCTTGCCGACGGGGAGTTGGGTGCGGATCATGACGATGGCTCGATGGGGTGGACGCGCGGCCGGACGATCGTACGTCACGGCGCTCGTCGCCGTCAGCGATGCCGCCGGATCGCCTCGAACGATCAGAACAGCCCGAGTTGGCGTTGCTGACCGGGCCGTGCCACCACGGGCGGTCTGAACCGGGTGGTGTCCAGCGTGACCGGCCGGCGCCCGGCCAGGATGCCGGCACGCCGGCAGGCCAGCGTGAAGCGTTGCCGGATGATGTCGGCGCGCGGTCCGGTGCCCAGCATGCGGGTGCCGAAATCGGCGTCGTTGTCCTGACCGTCGCGGACCGAACGGATCGCCTTCATCACCCGCGCCGCCCGATCCGGGTAGTGCTCCGCCAGCCATTCCTGGAACAGCGCCGACAGCTCGTGCGGCAGGCGCAGCATGATCGCGTTGGCCTCCAGCGCACCGGCGTCGGCCGCGGCCTGCACGATGGTGTCGATCTCCGGCTCGTTCAGCGCCGGGATCACCGGCGAGAGCGACAGCCGAGTCGGGATGCCGGCGCCGGCCATCGTCTCCAGCGTGCGCAGCCTCCGCTGCGGGGCGGTGGCGCGCGGTTCCAACCGACGCGACAGCGCATTGTCCAGCGTGGTGATGGTGATCGTGACCGATACCAGATCGTCGGCCGCCAGGTCGCGAAGCAGGTCCAGGTCGCGCTCCACCAGCGAGGACTTGGTGATCAGCAGGACCGGGTGGCGGCAGTCGACGAACACCTCCAGCAGCTGACGGGTGATGCGCAGCTGTCGCTCCAGCGGCTGGTAGGCATCCGTCACCGTGCCCAGGCAGATCGGCTGCGGTGCGTAACCGCGCGCCGCGAAGGCCTTGCGCAGCAACGCCGGCGCGTCGCGCTTCACGTACAGCAGGCGCTCGAAGTCCAGCCCGGGCGAATGGCCCAGCCAAGCGTGCGACGGGCGGGCGTAGCAATAGATGCAGCCGTGCTCGCAACCGCGGTAGGGGTTCACGGACCGGTCGAAGTGCAGGTCCGGCGAATCGTTATTCGTGATGATGCTGCGCGCCGCGTCGTCGCGCCAGCGGGTGCGCGAATCCCCGTCATCGTCGGGCGAGACGTTCCAGCCGTCATCGACCGCGACGCGCACGAGGGGCTCGTAGCGCCCGGTGCGGTTGGATGCGGCACCTCGTCCCTTGACCATCGCGCTGATCCCTCCCTCGACATCGCCCTGAACTGTACAACCATACAGTCAAGCGAAGCGATCTCCGAATCGTTCGATCAGTTCGGCCAGCTCCTCGTGCCGGTGCAACCCCCCGAACAGCGAAAAGCCGCGCCCGGAAAACGCCCCGAGCAGCGTGCCCAGCACCGCGCCGCGATGGGCGTTCTCGCCGCCCAGGTTGGTGTTGACCAGCAGCGCCCGGCCCGGGTCGTCGGCGTACCGCGCCGCCAGCCAGCACACCGACGGCCACGAATCGCTGATGTAGCAGGCGGTGCTCCAGTGGCCACCGATCAGCTGCGAATCGGTTCGCCGTCCGGCCAGCAGCTTGTCCAGCCGGGTGCCCGGTACCGCGGCGGCGGCCCGGACCAATGCATCGCGCCAGCCATCATCGTCCAGGCCCTGCAGGATCGCGTGCAGCAGCGCCACGTAGGCATCGACCACCGTCAGCAGGGATGCGTCCGGATGGGTGGTGTTCACGTGTTCGCGGCAGGTCGACTGCACCGCCTCCAGCGACCGGATCGGCAGCAGGGCCAAGGCCAGCGGCGCAACGGTGACCAGCGCGCCCATCGACGGGGTGTCGTGCGTGACGGCGGCACATTCTCGCGGCGGCCTGCCGGCCGTCAGGTTGGCGAAGAAGCCGCGGTGGTACGACTCGGCATAGCTGTCCGGGTGCGCCGGCGGGTCGGCGGTCATCCGCTCGATGTAGCGTTGCAGCCAGTCATCGACGTCGTAATCCCCGTTGCGTGTCAGCTGCTCGATCAGCCAGCGTGCGCACCAGGCATTCAGGGTGTTCTCGCCTGCCGGCAGGCCGTGATGGTAGTGCCCGCCGGGCACGTTCCAGCGTTCGCGCCGGCCCTTCAGGATGACGTCTCCGACGATGTCGACGGCCTGGCTGGCCCCGGCCGAGCGGCGCCCGCCACGGGTGGTGTCGTGCAGCGACATGATCGAGCTCGGGTGCGTGGCCGGCGCCGGCTGCAGGTCGGTGATGCCGTGATGGCCGAACGCGCGCAGGATGTCGCCGACGCGGTAGTACCAGTGCACCGGCATGGACAGCGCGTCACCGACGAACAGGCCCTGCAGGGCGGCGCGGACGCGCGCCGGCACGGCGTCCGCCCGACCGGTCTCGCTCAGAACAACTGCTCCACTTCGCGCGCCCGTTCGCGCACCCGGCTCACCACCGGGGCTGCCGGCGGATCGGCCTGGCCGCCACCCGATGCGTTAGCCGCTGCCGATCCGGCGGGGCCGGCGGCGACACCGCCGGGCAGGTTTTCGTCCAGGAACCACTCGATGAGCGTCCCGTCACCGGTGGCAGGCTCTCCGGTGGCCGCATCCACGCGCACCGCGGTGAGTCCGTCCGGTTGCTCGATCTGCATCTCGGGCAGGCCGCTGACGGTGTCGGCCATGAACGAGGTCCAGATCGGCAGCGCGGCGATGCCGCCCGACTCGCCATTGCCGAGCGAATCCAGCCCGTCCGAGCCGATCCAGGCGGTGGCGACCACATCGGGCCCGAATCCGGAAAACCAGGCGTCGAGCTGATCGTTGGTGGTGCCGGTCTTGCCGGCCAGGTCGGAACGCCCGAGTGCCTCTCCGGCGCGCCGCCCGGTGCCGCGACGCACCACTTCGCGCAGCATGTCGCCCATCAGCCAGGCATTGCGCGCATCGATCACGCGCGGGGCGTTGACCACGTCCAGCCGCGCCTCTTCCAGCCGTTCGGTGGCCTCGGGCGACAGCTCGCCTTCGGCCACGGTCGAGTCGGCGTCGCCCTCGTCCGGCGCCTCGGCGGCGGATTCGGCCTCCATCTCGTCCACCAGCGGGTTGTCGGTCTGGGCAGCGACGTCGCAGTCATCGCACAGCACCACCTGCGGCGTGCTGTACTCGAGCGTGCCCCGCGGACCGATGATCCGGTCGATGAAGTGCGGTTGCACCCGGTAGCCGCCGTTGGCGAACACCGCGAACGCCGCACTGAGCTCCATCGGCGTGACCGCGGCGCTGCCCAGCGACAGCGACAGGTCGGGCGGCAGGTCCTCTTCGGCGAATCCGAAGCGCTCGGCGTACTCGCGTGCGTAGGGCACGCCGATCTCGCGCAGCACCCGGATCGATACCAGGTTGCGGGACTTGACCAGCGCCTCGCGCAGGCGGGTGGGCCCGTAGAAGCGCCCCGAATAGTTCGACGGACGCCATTCCCCTTCCAGGGCCGCGTCGTGGAACACCACCGGCGCATCGTTGTAGACCGTGGCCGCCGTGTCGTCGGCGGCCAGCGCCGCCGAATAGATGAACGGCTTGAACGTGGATCCGGGTTGCCTTCGCGCCTGGGTGACGCGGTTGAACTTGCTGCGGTAGTAGTCGTAGCCGCCGACCAGCGCGGTGATCGCGCCGCTGGCGGGGTCCATCGCCACGAAGGCGGCTTCCACGCCGGGCTCCTGCACCAGCCGGGCCGCGCCCGCTTCATCGACCTGCAGATCGACCACGTCGCCGAGCGCCAGCACCTGATCGACCGCGGTGATCTCTTCGCCGAGCGTGGCGCCGTCGATGCGCTTTCGCGCCCACTCCACGTCGGCCAGCGCCAGCCGGTACTCGATGCCTTCGCGCCCGATCAGAGTGGCCGATTCCGCCTCCACGGCGGTCACCGCCGCGGGCTGCAGATCGCCCGGACGGCGCAGTTCCTCGAGCTTCTCGTCCAGCGCCACCGCATCCGCCAGCACGGCGGGCGCCAGCGTGGCGATCGGGCCGGTGTAGCCGTGCCGGGCCTCGTAGTCGTACAGCCCGTTGCGCAGCGCCAGGTTGGCGGCGCGCTGGTCGGCCGAACGGATCGAGGTGTACACGTTGTAACCGCCGGTCGACCAGACGTCGCCGAACAGCTGCTGCACGCGTGCCCGGGCCATCTCGCCGACGTAGTTGGCCTCCGCCTCGGGCCGCGCCGAGTGCAGCGTGGCGCTGACCGGCAACGCGGTGGCCGCCCGACGCTGGGCCTCGTCGATGTAGCCGACCTCGGTCATGCGCCTGAGCACGTAGTTGCGCCGCTCCAGCGCGCGCTCGGGGTAGGACACCGGGTTGCCGGTGGACGGCGCCTTCGGAATGCCGGCCAGCATGGCCGACTCGGCCAGCGTCAGCTCGCTGATCTTCTTGTCGTAGTAGACCTTCGAGGCGGCGGCGAATCCGTAGCTGCGCTGGCCCAGGTAGATCTTGTTGATGTACAGCTCCAGGATCTGGTCCTTGGCCAGCTCCGACTCGATCTTGAAGGAGAGAAAGATCTCGCGCAGCTTGCGATCGTAGGTGCGCTCGTTGGTCAGGAAGAAGTTTCGTGCCACCTGCATGGTGATGGTCGAGCCGCCCGGCCCCTTGCGCCCGGTGCGCACCAGGTGCAGCGCCGCCCGCGCCAGCCCCTGCCAGGCCACCCCGGGATGGGAATAGAAGTACTGGTCCTCGGTGGCGATGATCGCCTGCTTCAGCGAGTCGGGCACCTCGCTGATCATCACCGGCTCGCGGCGCTGTTCGCCGTACTCGGCGATCAGGTCGCCGTCGGCGGTGTAGATGCGCAGCGGGATCTGCAGCTGCACCTCGGCCAGTTCGCTGACGTCGGGCAGCGTCGGCGCGATGCGCGCGTACAGGTAGCCCACGGCGATGGCGAGCACCAGCACGCCGACCAGGCCGGCGATGGCACTCCATTTGAATGCAGAACGCAACCACCCGCCGGATCCACGGCTCGATCTCCGCGAGGAGGAGGAACGTGAACGACGGCGGGAGCTGCGACGGGACGACGATCGTGGCATCGGAGCGACGGCAGGCCTTTACGAATCAGCGAATTGTATCAAGCGGCCGACCCTTCACCGTGAATCACGGTGCAGTTCGCGCCGATGACGGACCGGACGATGCGGGTGACGGTTTCATGTCGCCGCGTCGAACGATCGACACGATGCCGGCGGCAAGCGAGAGAAAGTCCTCGTTTCGCTCTCAGGGATTTCACATTGCGGGCGCTAAGGCGGACATGGGACTCAAATTCACTTCGAGAAACGCAGGCCTCGTCGGTCTCGACATCACCGCCACGTCGGTCAAGCTCCTGGAGCTGAAGCCTACGAAGAAGGGGCACAAGGTGGTCAGTTACACCGTGGAACCCCTGCCGGCCAACGCGGTTAACGAGAAGAACCTGCAGGACGTCGAGGCGGTCGGCGATGCGATCCGGCGCGCCGTCAAGCGTTCCGGCACCCGCACCCGGCAGTGCGCGGTGGCGGTGCCCTCGGCGATGGTCATCACCAAGGTCATCCAGATGCCGGACGATCTGAAGCCGCACGAGATGGATGCGCAGATCCAGCTGGAGGCCGACCAGTACATTCCGTACGCGCTCGAGGAGGTCAACCTGGACTTCAACGTCATCGGACCCTCCGAGGAGGCCAACGGCATGGTGGACGTGCTGCTGGCAGCCTCCCGCTCCGAGAACGTGGAGGACCGCACCGCGGCCGCCCAGATCGGCGGGCTGGACGTGAAGATCGTCGATGTGGAGCCCTACACGCTCGAAGGCGCCTTCGAGCTGATCGCTCACCAGATCCCCAACGAAGGCATGGACCAGACGGTGGCGGTGCTGGACGTGGGCGCTAGCATGACCAGCTTGTGCGTGCTGCGCGACCAGCGCCTGATCTACACACGCGAGCAACCCTTCGGCGGCAAGCAGCTGACCGAGGAGATCATGCGCCGCTACGGGCTCTCCTACGAGGATGCCGGACGCGTGAAGCGCGTCGGCGGCCTGCCGGACAACTACGAGCCCGAGGTGGTCGCCCCGTTCCGCGACCTGATGGTGCAGCAGGCCAACCGCTTCCTGCAGTTCTTCTTCTCCGCCGACAAGAACGACTACGTCGATCACATCGTGCTCGCCGGCGGCTGCTGCGGCATCCCCGGGGTGGCCGAGCTGATCGAGCAACGCATCGGCACACCGACGGTGATCGCCGACCCGTTCGCGCAGATCGGCGTCGCCTCGGACATACCGGCACAACGCCTGAAGGATGACGGGGCGGCGATGCTGATCGCCTGCGGACTGGCGCTTCGAGGGATCTCGCGATGACACAGATCAATCTTCTGCCCTGGCGCGAGACGCACCGGCGGGACAAGAACAACGACTTCTTCGCCGTGCTCGGCCTATGCGTGATCATCGCCGCGGCCATCGGCTTCGGCGGCTTCAAGTACGCTCAGGACAAGGTCACCCACCAGGACAAGCGCAACGCCCGGCTCACCAACGAAATCGCCCTGCTGCAGGCCGAGCTGCGCGAGATCGAGACGCTGGAGGAGACCAAGAACGCGCTGCTGGAGCGCATGGACATCATCCAGACGCTGCAGGGCCAGCGTCCGCAGATCGTACACACCTTCCACGAGATCGCCAGTCGGCTGCCGGACGGGGTGTACCTGACCTCGATGCGCCAGATGGGCGACCAGCAGCTGGTGCTCGAGGGGCGTGCCGAATCGAACGCCCGCGTCTCGGCGCTGATGCGTCGCATGGACCGCAGCGACTACTTCAAGAAGCCGCGCCTGGAGGTCATCGAGGCGGATCAGGACGATCGCATCTCCACGTTCAAGCTGAGCGTGGTGCAGGACAACCCGAACCGTGTCGAGGAGTCCGACGATGTCCTTTAAGAGCACCCTGGACGAGCTGCAGAAGATCGATGGCGAGGACTTCAAGCGCATCGGTACCGCACCGGTCGCGCTGCGCGCGCTGCTGATCCTGGTCGGCTGCGCGGCGGTCATCGCCGCGATGACGCACTTCATGATCGTGCCGCAGTTCGACAAGCTGAAGGTGGTGCAGGCCAAGGAGCTCGATCTGCGCGCCAAGTTCGACTCCGAGCAGGCCAAGGCGGCCAACCGCACCGCCTACGTCGAGCAGCTCGACGAGATGAACAAGACCTTCAACGTCATGCTTCGCCAGCTGCCCAACAAGACCGACATCGAGAGCCTGCTGGTGGACCTGTCGCAGACTTCGGTGGCCTCGGGGCTGGACGTGCGTTTCTTCAAGCCCGAAAGCGAGGTGCCGCGCGAGTTCTACGCCGAGTACCCGATCAAGATCAGCGTCACCGGCCAGTACCACCAGTTCGGCCAGTTCGTCTCCGGCCTGGCGGCGCTGCCACGCATCGTCACGCTGGACAACATCAGCATCAGCGATCTGGATTCCGGCGGAGCGACCGGGCGCGATCAGCGCACCGGCGCCCGGTTGAAGATGGACCTGATGGCGACGACCTACCGCTACCTGGAAGAGGACGAGTAAGCCATGCCACGCATGAGACTCATCCCGCTGGTCGCGCTCGTGTCGACCCTTGCCGCCTGTGGCGGTGACATGTCGGACCTGGAGCGATTCATCGACGAGACCAAGACCCGCCATCACGGCAAGGTCGATCCGTTGCCCGAATTTCCTCCCTACCGCACCTTCACCTACACCGTCGATGCGGTGCGCGATCCGTTCCGGCCGCAGACCGATCTGACCGCATCGCCGGTGGCGGCCGAGGCCGAGTACTCCGGACCGCGTCCCGAGGCGACCCGCCGACGCGAGCCGCTGGAAGGGTATCCGGTCGATGCGCTGAAAATGGTCGGGCTCTTGCAACAGAGAGCGCAGACCTGGGGCCTGGTGCGTGATCCCGAAGGCACGATTCACCGAGTCCAGCCCGGCAACTACGCCGGTCAGAACCACGGCAGGATCGTTCAGGTGTCCGAGACACGCATCGACATCGTCGAACTGGTGCCCGACGGCCTGAGCGGCTGGGTCAATCGTGATGCCCAACTGGCGATGACGGAAGACTGATGAGCCCAGCAGACGAAAACTACCGGAGAGCACGGGTGATGAATCAATTGACACGCATCTGCGCCAGTCTGCTGCTGATGGGCAGCGCAGCGCTGGGCAGTGCGCAGCTGCTCGCCGCCGACAACGCATTGCTCGACATCACGCACGTCACGCTACCGGGCAACCAGCAGCAGATCGCGCTGACGATGAGCGGCCCGGCGGCGCTGCCCAAGAGCTTCACGATCGACAACCCGGCGCGCATCGCGCTCGACCTGCCCGACACCACCAGCGAGATGGACTCTCGTTCGGTCGCGATCAGTACCGGCGTGCTGCAGGACGTGACCACGGTCGAGGCCGGCGGACGCACCCGGGTGGTCATCAACCTGTCTTCCCTGACCCCCTACCAGACGGCCGTGAAAGGCAACCAGCTGCTGGTGACCCTGAACGAGGGCGGTGGCGCCGGCGACGAGCCCAGCATCCTGATCGATGATTCCGCCACCGCGCAACAGGCCGAACGGGTCGTCTCGCGGCGCGAGAACACCGTGGAGTCGCTGGACTTCCGACGGGGCCCGATGGGCGAGGGGCGCATCATCTTCAAGCTGTCCTCGCCGGGCATCGTCACCGACATGCGCCAGGAAGGCGGACGCATCGTGGTCGACTTTCCCGACACGCAGCTGGCGGACGAGCTGCAGAAGCGCCTGGACGTGATGGACTTCGGCACCCCGGTGCAGTTCATCGACGCGATCAGCAACAAGCGCGGCACCAAGGTGGTGATCGTGCCGGCCACCCAGGAGTTCGAGCAGCTGGCCTACCAGTCGGACGATCTGTTCACCGTCGAGCTCAAGCCGATGAGCCTGGAGGAGATCGAGGAGAACCGGAAGGACAAGTTCGGCTACATCGGCGAGAAACTGTCGCTGAACTTCCAGGACATCGAGGTGCGATCGGTGCTGCAGCTGCTGGCCGACTTCACCGACCTGAACATCGTGGTGTCCGACTCGGTGCAGGGCAAGCTGACCTTGCGCCTGAAGAACGTGCCCTGGGACCAGGCGCTGGACATCATCCTGCAGACCAAGGCGCTGGGCAAGCGACAGGCGGGCAACGTGATCATGATCGCGCCGGCCGAGGAGATCGCCAACCGCGAGCGGATCGAGCTGGAGGGCATGAAGCAGAAGACCGAGCTGGCCCCGCTGCGCACCGAGTTCTTCCAGGCCAACTACGCCAAGGCCGACGAGCTGGCCGGGCTGCTGCAGAACCAGACCGGACAGCTGCTGTCCGATCGCGGCACCGTCACCGTCGACACCCGCACCAATACCCTGCTGATCCACGACACGGTCGATCGGCTGACCGAGATCCGGTCCCTGGTGCACCGGCTGGACGTGCCGATCCGGCAGGTGCTGATCGAGTCGCGCATCGTCATCGCCTCGGACGACTTCAACAAGGACATCGGCGTGCGCTGGGGCCTGAACCGCAACACGGTCAACCCCGGTGGCG